>ENA-OSEO01000622-OSEO01000622.1-sediment-metagenome-genome-assembly--contig:-NODE-622-length-85961-cov-8.454043_pt1 | contig 85961 bp, 71 predicted proteins | sample MGYA00237883_ERZ534232 | MGnify/ENA metagenome assembly ERZ534232
GACGATCAGCGGGTGTTTATGGGTGGCCACAAAACCGACAACCCCTTCATCCATGTTGAGCGATCGGTCTTTCACATAATCAGGATCGATGGCCTGGGTGGCCTTGAGGCGGATCTTTTTCGGTGTCTCCGTCTCGTCAATGAGCCACAGGGAACAGATCTCAACCCCGGTGACCTTGGCGGTAACCATTACAATCAGCTTGAGAATCTCCTCCAGATACAGGTCCGACGTGATGGCCCTGCTGATGTCCATCAGTGCTTTTATATAGGTATCATGAAGTTCTGGCGTGATTTTAGTCATAATTTTCTGGATTTCAGATAATATTTTCTTTCAATGATTTTTCACGGATGACGGTAGTCACAGGGAGAAGAAGAATCGGCAAGACAAGCATTGTAATGAAATCTGTTGAAAACACGCCTACTGTTTATTTATTTGTCGGACGGAAAAATGAAGCGATACTGTGTACTGAATTTATTCCGGTAATAACAAGTTCTTTAAATATTTATGTGCCCGAACGTATTCTGACATTCAAATCTTTGTTTCAATACCTTATGGAATTGGCCACTCAACGATCATTTAACCTTGTCATTGATGAATTTCAGGAATTTTACAATATCAATGAATCTATATTCAGCGATATGCAGAATATATGGGACACCTACAGGAAAAAAACCCGCATGAATTTGATAATCAGTGGCTCAGTCTGGTCTTTAATGCAGAAAATATTTCAGAACTCAAAAGAGCCGTTGTTTGGCAGGGCAGATAATATAATTAAATTATCTTCTTTCGATATTGCTACAATGAAAAAAATAATACACGACTATTATCCTGAGTATAACAATGATGATTTACTTGCATTATATACTTTTTCAGGAGGTATTCCCAAGTACATCGAATTGTTTTGTGATATTGGCAGGCTTGATGTAGAAGGAATGATTGAGTTTATGGCCCATGAAAATTCCCCTTTTATCGAAGAGGGGAAGAATCTTCTAATTGAAGAATTTGGGAAAAATTATGCTACCTATTTTTCTGTTTTAAGCGCCATTTCAGGAGGAATTAACACTCAACCCGGGATTGAATCTGCCCTGGGGAATAAAAGTGTTGGCGGACAATTGAAAAGACTTATAGAAGATTACAATATAATTGTTCGTCAAAGGCCTGTTTTTTCAAATGAAAGAACCCAGGCGGTCCGCTATGAAATCAGTGATAATTTTATTCGTTTTTGGTTCAATTATTTTGACCGCCATCGGTCTTTAATTGAAATAAAAAATTTTAAAGGTTTGGGCAATATCATAAAAGATGACTATCCAACTTATTCGGGCAAAATGCTGGAGCGCTATTTTAAGCAAAAATTAGCCGAAAGTTTTCAATTCAGAGAAATTGGTTCATGGTGGGAACTGAAGAATGAACAAAATGAAATAGATATTGTAGCATTAAAGCTGGAAAAAAATCAGGCTCTGGTAGCTGAAGTAAAACGTCAGAAAAAAAATTTCAAACCCGGTTCATTTACGTCTAAAGTAAAGCATCTTAAACATAAAATCCTTTCTAATTACGCTATCGAAACTCATTTCTTTTCTTTAAAAGATATGTAATTGCCAAAAGCTTTTTCATCCGGAAATCTTTGCGAATTTCAAATCTATGGTTACGGTTATAATTTATTTTTCCTTAACTTCTGTAATCAAAACCCAATCTGGAACAATCCGGTTAAAAGAATTTTATCATTCCCGCTAATTTTATATCCACCACGAATTGACGTTTTTTTCAGCGCAGGCAGGGGCACCTCGTCACGCAACTCTTCCCAGGTAAGACGTTATCCCTTTGGTTCTGAAACCAATATTCTCTGCGACTTCAATAATACTCAGCATTGATACTCCCTCACGTGTGATATAAGAACGGCTGCGTAAATACTACAAGCTATATGTTTTGCCGTAATATTTTGCAATCATCCAAATACAGGAATGACCGAAGTCCATGGAGTCGAGTTGTTTATAGTGAGGGAATTTGGACATTGTTATTCTTTAAGTTTTACCAGCATCAGTAACGGGTTGTCATTTTCATTTAAACTTTTTGCCAGCTTTTCGAGGGCTTTTTTCTTTTCGGAATATATTGGAGTTGAGTTATTAAACGTAATGCTGCCGATGTATTGTTTAAGTTCATAAGCTTTAACCCAACTGATAAGCACATCATTGGTTATTGCTCGTTTTGGATAAAAGTTTATTCCACCATCAATATCATTAAATATACCAGTAGGCTCAATCTGATCTTCAGTATTTGATTAAGTGGTTATTTTAAAAGTCTGTTAGTGTCAGTGATGTTGGGATCTTATGGGAGTATGTATGCTGTTTCGATTTTTGAGTTAATTTAATTGCGTCAATTACGTAATAATTGCGTAATCTGAATAAATCATTAAAAATATTTTTAATAATTCCTGAATTTTGGCAATTAGTGATTTCCCAATTCCCTTTCGAGAGCTTGTTTAATCATCTGGTTTAAAGTAATGCCTTTTTTTATGGCAACATGTGAGGCCTTTCTATGTAACTTTGGACTTATACGTACATTAAACACGCCCTTATACGATTTTTCTGCCGGTTTTCCCTCCTTCTCACAATCTGTTATATGCTGATCAACCATATATCTGAAGGCAGATTCCAATTCTTCCACGGTTGATCCTTCAAATGCTACCAAATCGTCTATGCCTTCTATTTTTCCATAGAAAATACGGTCATCAGAACTAAAACTCACTGTTCCAATAAATCCTTTATATATCAATACATTCTTCATAATAACTCCAGATATTTCAATTCATCTTCAATTAATTCAATTTGGTAAAGCTTCAATACATTACCAGGATGTGGTTTATGGAGTTTAATTTTATGACCGCTTTGTTTATTCACAAAGACAACTCTTGATCCTGATGCTTTTTCCTCTTTATAGCTAAAAAATCCCAGCAGGCGTTTTAGCTCAAAATAGGTAAAATCCTTAGGTTTTGATAAAAATCTTGCGATCAATTTCTCCTTTGTTCCCATGATACAAATATATTAAATGTAACTGATATCCGGTTGCAAAAAAGTGTAATTTTAACAGGCTATTCAAACCAGGTCTTTTCGGTTCTTTCCCTCATGGGATGGTAGTCATTTGAAGTAATATATTCATCCATCAACTGGTCCTGAGAGTTTGTAATACGTTCTTTTAATTTTTTGATTGCTCATTTTAAGGGTAAAGCAATAAGTGTCGATGCTATTCGACAAAATATGTTTATATTCTTCGAATCAAAACGACAAAAATAGAAATGTTAAATTTGAGTTTTATTTTAAACTTAACCAGTGGTCCAAATATTGGGGAGTATTTTACCCTTAATACTTTAAAGAAAAATTTACTAAGCGGTTATCTGAAATAATAGATTGAATTTTTATAACTTTGAAAGTATGGGAAATAAGGATTACATATTAAAAAAAATTATTTCTTTAATAAAAGAAAAATATCCGAATTCAAATGTATATCTCTATGGTTCAAGAGCTCGAGGAAATTTCACATCAGAATCTGATTGGGATATTCTTGTGCTTCTGCCTGACGACCAAATTACTAATGAAATTGAAGAAAGTATTATCGAATCTTTATATGATTTAGAATTGGAAACAGGGGAAGTCATTAGTCCTTTGATTTATTCTCAGAAAGAATGGGATAATAAGCACTCTGTTACTCCCTTTTATAATAATGTGATGAGGGAGGGTATGCTTCTATGAAAAAACTTGAAAAGGATGATTACATCAAATACAGAATACAAAAAGCAAAAGATACACTTTCAGAGGTTAAATTGCATATTGAAAATAGGTTATGGAATACTGCGATCAACCGTCTATACTATGCCTGCTATTATGCAGTTGGTGCTTTGCTAATAAAACACGAAGTTGATACCGCCAGTCATTCCGGAGCAAGACAAAAGTTTGGACAGCTTTTTGTTAAAACAAATAAAATAGAAAAGAAATTTGGGAAACATTTTTCAATCTTATTTGAGAAGAGACACAAAGGAGATTACTCGGACTTTTATGATTGTGATGAAACAACGGTGAAAGATTTATTCCCAATATCTTCGGAATTTATAAAAAAGATAGAGGAACTACTAAGTGAGGGACAATAAAGAATTGAGAGGAATAATTAATCTTTTAGTTGAGGGTGGTAGTAGTTGATCATTTCTTTTATACAAACCTGCATCAAAAGGCGGAATTGTTGCACTGACTCATGCGTTGGCCGCTGCATTTGCCCAAGATCATATTCAGGTGAACTGTGTGAATCCGGGCTGGATTGAGACGGGTCACCATAACCGGCTCAGGGAATTTGACCATTCACAGCACTTATCGGGCAGGGTTGGAAAACATGAGGATATTGCCAGAGCATGCCTGTACCTGACAGATGAAGGAAATAATTTTGTCAATAGCACAAACATTATAGTAGACGGCGGAATGACAAGAAAAATGATTTACGAGATTTAACTTAATGAAAATTAATCTTACCACTTTAAGATTGTCCATTCATATGTAGATGTTGTCATATTTACGGAAGATGTTATAAATGAAAATAATCTTTGTAAAGAAAATCCATTTTTCTATACAGAATGAACTATATTTGTAAATAAAATGTAAAAATCTTTACACAATGAGTCAAAATGAAAATTGGAAATTAAAAGAACTACCTTTAGACTTTGATGTTGAAACTAAAGCAATTCTGAAAAGCCTGCCTTCTGCTCATGCGGCACTTGCAGAATTAAAAGGGATTGCATCGACAATACCCAACCAAATCATTTTGATAAATACCTTAGGGTTACAAGAAGCAAAAGATAGTTCAGCGATTGAAAATATAATTACCACACATGATGATTTGTATAAATCAGCATTAAATTATGATTCATTTAAATCGCTTGACGCAAAAGAGGTTCAGAATTATATTTCTGCATTAAAAAAAGGATTTGAGTTAGTAAACAGCAATGGATTAATAACAAATAACATTATAAAAGAGATTCAAAAGGAGCTGGAAGGGAATAGGGCCGGATTTCGAAAATTACCCGGTACAGCTTTGAAAAATTCAACTACAAGAGAAACAATTTACACACCTCCCCAGGATATAACTGAAATAAATAAATTAATGACAAACCTGGAAAAATTCATAAATGACTCTTTGTTTTGCGATTATGACCCACTTGTAAAAATGGCAATTATGCATTATCAATTTGAAAGCATTCATCCATTTTACGATGGTAATGGCAGAACTGGCAGAATATTAAATATCCTGTATTTAATTATCAAGAATTTGCAAAACCTTCCGATTCTTTATTTAAGCAATTACATTATTCAAAATAAATCAGACTATTACAGGCTTTTACAACAAATAAGAGAAGATGAAAACTGGGAAGAATGGCTTTTATTTATGATTCGTGGTATTGAAGTAACTTCCCGTGAAACGATTAACTTAATAGTCCAAATTCGAGAGTTAATGTTGAAGTATAAACATAAACTCCGTGATAATTACAAATTTTACAGCCAGGATTTACTGAATAATTTATTTAAACATCCATATACAAAGATTGAATTCATTGTTAATGACTTAAATGTTTCAAGAATTACAGCAGCTAATTATTTAAATAAACTGGCGGACGATGGTCTTTTAAGAAAAGAGAGAATTGGAACCGGTAATTATTATATAAATGAAAAACTATTTAACCTATTAGCAAAAAGATAAAATCACATTACTGTAACATGCTGTCATAAATCATTTGAGGTGAAGTGATTATTTCAGCACAGATGTCATTGCACACTTTATTTTTGCAATGCTTCCGCATAAACCGCCATATCGTTTGGCTATAGACCGAATGAACTGGAAGCTTGGATCCAGGGAAGGTATTGACGTTTTATTATAGCAATGTTGTTTGTCTTATTTCCAAAATGCATTATTTTTAATGTAAAATAGAACCATATGTATAAGGGAAAAATCGTAATTGTTACAGGCGCAGGAAGGGGGATTGGTCAATGCATAGCCCGCACTTATGCCTCAGCAGGAGCAAAAGTTTTACTGGCTGAAATTAATGCTGACCTGGGAAGTGAAACTGAGGAATTGATTAAATCAGACGGTGGTATCGCTCTGTTTAAAAAGACTGATGTCAGTAATCCGGCGGAAATAGTTGACCTGATGAAAACTACCGGAGAAGTTTTCGGAACAGTCAATATTTTAATTAACAATGCTGGTATTTCAAAGTGGAGATCACCTTACGAAGCTTCTGTTGAGGAGTGGGACGAAATTATTAACACCAATCTGCGAAGTGTTTTTCTCTGTTCCAGGGAGGCAGCAAAAGTTATGAGGGAAAACGGAGGTGGTTCAATAGTCAATATCGCATCAACAAGAGCTTTTATGTCGGAACCTGACTCAGAAGCTTATGCTGCATCAAAAGGCGGAATTGTTGCACTGACTCATGCATTGGCCGCTTCATTTGCCAAAGATCATATTCAGGTGAACTGTGTGAGTCCGGGCTGGATTGAGACGGGTGACTATAACCGGCTCAGGGACATTGACCATTCACAGCACTTATGCGGCAGGGTTGGAAAACCTGAGGATATTGCCAGAGCATGCATGTACCTTACAGATGAAGGAAATAATTTTATCAATGCCACAAACATTATAGTAGACGGGGGAATGACAAGAAAAATGATTTATGAGATTTAACTTAATTCAAATCACTTATTTCTCCCCTGAGATTTTTATTAAGATGCAGCTTAACATAATCTGACCCCAGGTTTTGACCTAAAAGAAACATCAGTTTGGTTATGGCGGCTTCGGTAGTCATATCTTTCCCTGAAATAACTCCGACCTTAACCAATTCAATACTTGTCTCATACTGACCCATTGAAACCCGGCCTCCCTCGCACTGTGTTATATTTAAGATTACTATACCCTTTCTTACAGCCATTTTTATACAGTTAATCAGCCAGCGATAAGTGGGCACATTCCCGGATCCGAAAGTTTCCAGAACGACACCTTTTAATCCTGGTATGGAAAGTATTGAATTAAATACCTTTTTGCTTATTCCGGGGAAAATTTTTAAAATGGCCACATTGTCGTCAAATTTTGTATTGACTTTTAAAGGACCATGATTATCCGGATAACGTATAAATTCAGTATGGAATCTTATGTCAACTCCGGCCAAAGCGAGCTCAGGGTAGTTAACTGAACGAAAAGCACTAAACTGATCTGCATCACTTTTGATGGTCCGGTTTCCCCTGTATAACCTGGAGTCAAAATAGATACATACCTCCGGAACAAGACTTAAATTATACTTCCGGGCTGCTGCTATCTCAACCGAGGTAATCAGGTTCTCTTTACCATCTGTACGCAGCGTGCCTATGGGCAACTGAGAACCGGTGAGGACTATTGCCTTGCCCAGGTTGTCAAACATATAACTTAATGCCGATGCTGTATATGCCATAGTATCGGTGCCATGCAGTACCACAAATCCGTCAAAATCGTTGTAACTCTTTCTGATGGTTTTTGCTATTTTCAACCAAATGGAGGGAGAGATATTTGAGGAGTCAAGCGGAGGATCAAAGGCTATTGCACGAATATCATAATTAAATTTGTTGAGCTCGGGAATTTCTGATAAAATCTGATCAAATTTTACGGGGGCAAGAGTACCTGTATGAGGATTCTGCACCATTCCTATTGTGCCTCCCGTATAAATTATCAATATGGAAGTTCTGCCTTTACTACTCTTTTTCATTAACAGATTAAAACTGCAAGTTAGCAAATATTAAATAAAGCGGAAAATTACTTTTTAGCATAAGAAAATTATATTTGCGGAAAATAAGCTGAATATTCTAAACGAATGATACGAACCGGTTTTTTATCAATTTGTATTTTGTCATTAATTGTCTCAGGGATTCCTGTTTTTGCACAGAATGAAATCAAAATAGAATCCCTGAAATCAGAAATAATTTTTGACGGGATCCCGTCAGAACCGGCATGGAAATTAAGTACTCCCCTGCCCTTAATGATGCACTTCCCGGTATATAACCATCAGCCTTCTGAAAAAAGTGAGGTTTACATGACCTTTGATGATCTTTATCTATGGATTGGAGCAAGTTTGTTTTATGAAAATATCTCTGATATAGTTTCCACAAGTAAAAAGAGGGATGAGATATCGGAAAATTCGGATGCATTCGGGATCCTGATCGATACATATGATGATAATGAAAACGGCGTGGCTTTTTATACAATGCCGTCGGGACTAAAAATTGATTATACTGTCTCGAATGATGTTACTGTGCGCGTACCGGGTGCTGAAATCAAAAATTATACATGGAATTCATACTGGGATATAAAAACCGTAACCGACAACAACGCCTGGCACATTGAAATGCGTATTCCTTTTTCAAGTCTTCGATTCCAGAGTGTAAATGACATTACAAGGATGGGTATAATAATTACCAGAAAGATAAGTCATCTGCATGAAATAAATACTTTCCCTGCCATCGATACAAAATATGGCGAAAATGCAACAATAAAACCTTCTTTAGGACAAACTATTGTTTTTGAGTCAATTAAACCTCATAATCCATTATACATATCTCCCTATCTGATTGGTGGCAGATCAGGGAAATATGAATTGGATGAAAGCGGCACGAAATATGAAAAATCTGCAGACCCTGAATTTACAGGCGGACTCGATGTGAAATATAATCTGAATAATAATCTCACCCTGGATTTTACAGTGAATACTGATTTTGCCCAGGTTGAAGCTGATGATGAACAGATCAACATGACCCGCTACTCTCTGTTCTTTCCTGAAAAGAGGTTGTTTTTCCAGGAGCGGTCAGGTATATTCAGCTATGAACTGGTCGGATTACAAAATATGTTTTACAGCCGGAATATAGGACTCTCTGAGGGAAATCCGGTGAATATACCGGGAGGTGTCCGCCTGGTTGGACGAATGGGTAAATGGGACATAGGTTTTCTGGATATGAATACTTCCCGGTTCGATGGAAATCCGGCCGAGAATTTTGGTGTCACACGTGTAAGGAAACAGGTTTTCAACCAAAACTCATATATGGGGGGAATGGTTACTTCGCGTGTTGGCTTTGATGGTAATTATAATGTGGCCTACGGACTGGATGGAATTTTCAGAGTAATTGATGATAATTACCTTGATCTGAAAATTGCACAGACCAGGGATAACGATGTTACAAACGATATGTTTTCGCTGAGTCCTACATTCATTTCCATAGGGATAGACCGGCGCTCGGAGGATAAATTCAGGTATGATGCCAAGTATGCTTACATGGGAAATAGCTTTAATCCTGCGTCAGGTTTCCTATTTTTGAATAATATTCAGCAACTGGTCGGAAATATTCAGTATGGAATTTTTCCAGGTAAAAATTCAAAGATCTTCCGGTATACGGCAGGAGCTGATTATGAGATAATAAGCAGAATAACAGACAATAATATCGAAAAAATTGAGCTTTCACCTGAGTTTAATCTCGATCTGAAAAATGGATATAAGTTTTTTTCTGCCTGGGTTTACCGGAAAGAAGGTGTATTACACGAATTTCATCTGACAGAAAATGTGACTGTCCCCGCAGGTGAATATGAATATACCGGGTGGGAGGTAAATATGACCACCCCGCGAAACAGAATGTTTTCTGTATACTGGCAATGCGAGTTTGGTGGATTTTACGACGGATCACGGGTCTCTTACAAAATGAATCCCGAGCTCAACATCTCTTCCAGTCTTCAGTTATCAGGATCATACGAACTGGATTATGCAAATTTTTCAGAGAGGGTACAAAGTTTTACCAATAACATAGGACGAATAAAGTTGATCTATATGTTCAGCACAAAACTATCGGCCAGCACATTCGTGCAATATAATCAGCTGGATAATATTATGATCACTAATTTCAGACTGCATTACAATCCGCGTGACGGGAATAACCTGTACCTTGTCCTTAATGATATTCAAAATGCGCGAAGAGATAATATGACTGTAGAAGCACCAAGTTACCTGAACCGGTCACTTTTACTTAAATACACATATACATTCCGCCTCTAATGCAAATAGCCTTTACAAACACTGCTATAGTTATATTTGTATTCAAGATACCTCTGAAATTTGAAACCCGGATATCACAATATCTTCCCTGCTTTTAGTGTTATGACCCGGTCTGTATAACGGGCTGTTTCAGGCATGTGTGATACTAAAAGCACCGTACCTCCACCGGTGTGAAACTCTTTAATCAGTGACATTATTATTTCACTGTTCTCAGGATCGAGGTTTCCGGTGGGTTCATCTGCCAGCAGGATTTCAGGCTTTGAGATAATTGCCCTGATAAATGCGGCACGCTGTTTCTCTCCGACACTTAATTCTGAGGGGTATTTGTCTTTTAACGGACCAAGAGAGCATTTTTCAAGATAATATTGAATGTCACTTCCGTTGTAATTTGAGTCACCTGACATTTTAATATTTTCATTTACAGTAAGATACGGAACCAAATGGAACTGCTGGAATACAAAGCCGACTTTCTTCCTTCGGTAGCGGTCAGCATCATTATCGTTTAAACTGTAGATATTTTCGTCATTATACAGCACCTTCCCGTAGTCTGGCTTTATCAGACCTCCGATAGTGTGCAGGAGGGTGGATTTTCCCGATCCGCTCGGCCCGACAATGGCAATGAATTCCCCCTTTTCAACCTTGAAGCTCACATCATCAAGGGCTGTAAATATTTTATTGTTTTTACTGTATCTTTTTGTTAAATTGATTACCTCTATCATTATTCAAAATTGATATTTTAATTTTTGCTGTACGTAGTTCTTAATATTTAGTCAGATTTCAAAAAATCTTTGCATTTAAAAAAATAATTATGATAAGTTCTAATCCTTACTCACCGCTTAATATCCTGGCAGCATCGACCCGGGTTGCTGCCAGGGCAGGGATCCAGCTCGAGAGCATCCATAATAACGGAAATATTATAAGGCTGTACCCGAAAATATTCCAGAGTGGTCTTATCGCTGCAGCGGTAAACTGAAATATCTGTTCTCCGAAAATATCAGCAATCAGACTGCCGGCAAAAAATCCTGCTATGGTTCCGGTTAAGCCGAGAATAAATGCTTTCAAAAGTATCATCCAAATAATAAATAACTTACCCTTTCCCATAGCTTTCATGATCCCGATTTCATTTCTCCTGGTCATCACATTTGAATAAAAGAGCAATCCTGATATCAAAAGGGCAGACAAAACTACAAAAGGGATTAAAAATGAACCATATTTATTCATCATAAGTCTCTGATTCTCCCTGGCATCAGCAATACTGCTTATCTCAGTTACCTCCAGATCAGTAAATATACTCTGAACCTGCGTACGTGCATTTTTTATGCGACCGTCATGACAAACGCATCCCAGGGCTTCTATTTTGTTTATCTGATTCTCCATGCCCAAAACTTCCTGAAGGTCACCAAGATTAAAAGCAACGCCCTGATCAAGCATTCCCTTACCCTCTTCGAGTCTTTTGGCGATCTCAAACTCATACTGCTTTCCATCGGATCCGGTAATACGAAAAGAGTGGCGTTCCGGAATATTCTTTGCTAAAAGTGACCCCACGTGTACTGTCCCTTTAGCAACATCAAATCCCATTGTCTCCTGCCTGGGCAGAAATCTCTGCATAGCTTCATCTTTATAGCCCATAACAACGATCTGATGCTTTGAACCGTTGGGATCTGTCCAGTCAGGGTACTTTAGCTGCAGTATTCCTGTCAGGTGCCTCACAGCATCAAAAGTTTTTGATTCGGCAAGTACATCAATATAACTCTCCGGGAAGGTGGGTGTATTATTTACTGTGTAGAAATCAATCAGATCTGTTCCCTTTGGAAAAATATAAAGATTAAGACCTTGTTCCCTCATAATTTTGCGTGTCTCATTCTCACTGGCTTTGCTCAACGTAAAAACTGCAACGGAAACAGTGCTGGCAACAATTACTGTAACCAAAATTACCAGTGAGCTCACCCGCCTGTACAGCAACTCTTTTATTACAAGTCTGACCGGATTCATATTATATTCTTCTTTCTATTCATGATCTTTTTTTCTGACGAACCAAACTGTCAGTATGATTATAGCCAGAATGATCAATATTCCTGTTAATAAGACAGATATATACAGAGAGTTATCCTCCTTCATCTCAGCTTTGGGAGGCTGATATGTATTGAGACCGTCCCGCTGGTCAGTCAGCCATTTGGGCAGCGGACGATTCTCAAGTGAATCATTTCCCGGCTTATCTTGTCTCATTTAATTATGAATAAGCGCAGGATTAGCATCAAGGATAGCATTTACCATGGCTGTCTGAGGATTTTCCCACTTCCCGTCATATAAAATATTTATACCGGGAAGATTGTCCTTTATCAGACAACTGCAGTCTGCTGTGAGAAAGTCTATCATCAGATTTATATTCTCTTTTGTAATTCCTTTGGCCAGTAATGGTTCGAGAGCCCTGAACCGGCCAAATATCCCAAAAACCATTGGCTCATTAATATCTTTCAGATCACTCTCAACATTGAGTAGCATAGAGACAAAAACACTCTCTTCAACGCTATTTCTGTCAAGTTCAAACACAGGTATAATGGTACTGAAAGGTGATTCAGTGACCGTACTTTTTAAAATCTGTAATCCTCTCTCATCCTTATCCCTGTTTCCGCTCTTAAGATAGAGCATAATACAAAGCTTACCGCTCATAAGTTCATTGGCAACCTTTTCTCTAAGTGGTGAAACAGCCAGCTTATCAAGATCCTTACAGCCTTCAAACTGACTGAACTGCCTGTTGTTGTATAACAATGCATAATACGGCTTTTTAACATCATCGCGTAAAACTGGTCTGAATACTATGTTGGCCGATTTGAAACTGTTTTCAATCCGCGAATTTTGCTGCTGCACCTGCTGCGGAATATCATCTTTATGATAATATACAAGTACATACCTGTCGGGTACCGAGTTGAGCATAACCCACTCCGAGACTTTAGTAGTACATGCCAGACTTAAAACAGCAGCGATAAAAATTATTTTATAATAAGTTTTCTTCATTCCTCAAATTCTTATTTTCGTTTCATTGTATCTTGTAACATCTCATCCCTCTTATAATTTATTAAAAATCACTAATCTTATTCATAATACTTCATGATCCGCATTATTTATGAACTTTGCTATATTTCACGGAACTTCAAACTTGACATCCGTTGCCCGGAATTCCTGTTAATTTTCAAATTGCCGGTTGTCACTTAAGGAAATTTTTTCCTGAACAATCTCAATACCGGATATAATAGTATTTCCTTTGCGTGGCACCAGATCAATCTTCATTGTTTTGCCGGCTTTAATTCCGTAATATGATTTTATGATCTCTTTGTCAGTCTTGCCTGCTTCTTTGACTATATCAAGTCCTTCAATTACCTTTTTACCCTGTATCACAATATCAAACTCTCTCTCACCCGGATCCTTATCCTCAAGCTCAGAAAACCACAGTTTAACTGAGTATGATGTTTCCGGAACCTCATTAGCTCCTGCCAGGGTGATCTCCATCGATCGTACTCCACATATTGCGCTTGCACTTATCCATGGTGTATTTTCTGAAAGAACAGTAAACGGTTCCTTCCTTATAGCTGAATAATCAACTGTATCCAATAATACAGGGATCTCAGGCTGTGCACCGGCAACATACGGATATTCAAACCATAATACATTGTCATCCGAACTTCTGTCACCGGGTGCGTTAAAGTTGAGCCCCAACTGTCTTACCGGTGACCCGTTCCACTTGTAATTACTGTTTGTCCAGTAAGACATCCACGGCATGTTGATCAGCGCCAGGGAGGTCTGATTTTGGTAGGCGCACTGGCATGTCCTGGTATAATCTGGTGAATTAAGTACGCCGTCGGCTGCAATTAAGTTGGCTGAGCAGCCGGGTTTCCAGCCGCCAAGACTCCCTGTGCCCTCAAATGCTTCAAGGTTTATGAAACCTGCAGAGGCCGATCGGAAGGTCAGAAGATACTCACTGGCAGCAACGTAGCCGCAGCCATATTCCCTTTTAAAACTCCACTTCAGTTCTTCTCCGGTTATCGGATCCCTCTCCATCAACTGATCGCCGGTTAAAAGATGAAATCCTTCACCATTAGTATATATTTTATCATTGTGGATAATCGGAGGATTGCCATATTTCATCTCTCTGTCCCATATCTTATTTCTTGTCAGAATATTATAAGCTATCATGCGATTCCCTTCCTCACCGTTAAGCATATCCCGCGATGGCCTGGTTGCCTGCAGCAACAATTTATATTCTGATGAATATCCAAGCCATGTTCCAAAAATATCTTCCGTCTCTTCATGTAAAACCTTACCTGTGCTTGCATCAAGATAAAGCAGTCGAACTCCTTCAGGAAGCTCCTCCCCTCTTCTCCTCAGTTTTGTCTCAAGGTACTGTGGCAGCTTATCAAGACAGAAAATCATACCCTCACCGGCAATTACTGAATTGTGAATAAAACCATGATTGGCAGCTATGCTCCATAACTTCTCACCGGTAAAACGATTTAATACAATCAGTTCCCTGCTCGCAGTAAGATCATAATCAGTAAATTTCGGATTCTTTATTCTTATTGAATCTCCTTCAAGTCCGGAGGTAAACTCAGCAAAATTATTTCCAAGTATCAGTAAATCCTCATAAACGCCTATATACCCCAGTTCTTTGGTATTATCTGTGCCGGTACTGAAAACTTTAACTGTTTTACCGTTTGTGATATCAATGACATTGCAATTATTTCCTTCAATAAGATAAACGTACTCTTTTGTAGCAATATAATTTGTGCCTCTGGCATTTGCTCCGGGCAGATGAACCTGGTTATACTTTGGATCAAGAGGATTCTCCTCATCATAGGTCTCATCGAAATATACCATCCAGTTATCATCCATAAGCTGGTCAGATTCTCTTTTCCACAGCACGCGGCCAGTATAAACATCACGGGCGCTCAGGCTGTTTATTCCCTGTATGATCAATCTTCCGTCAACCACCTGCTCACCCGGACCGTGTCCGTGACGGGGCAATACATCCATATTTGAATTGCCTCCGAACCACAGTATGCCGAGTGGAGCCTTTACAAGCTGATCATCTGATTTAACAGTATTGGCAATATCCCCGTAATTGTGAGTCCACGGAGAAGCACCCGGTAACGGTCCTGTCCTGGTGATCATTGCAAGTCCATTTTCTTTTATTGGTGAAGCACCAGAAAGTTGCATGTTTCTGTAAATATTCAGTAACTGATTTTGCTTTCTGCGTTTTATGTTAAAAACTATTCTGCCACCATATGGCCGGGTGGTTTCATATAACTGCTCAAGCACATCAGTATCATTTTTATCCAGGTAACTGATATCATTCACAATTGTAAGACTGGAAAAATATTTTGGCAGAAGAGGAATGCTTTTATCAAAATGCTGAAAACTAAGCCGGCCTGAGTTTACTCCTGCTCTGTCGAAATACTCCCTGAGAGTTTGAACTCTGTCAGGATCCTTTTCATAAACAATAATATCAAGTGAAGTCCCGGATACAAGACCTTCAAGAAGCTTTATATCACCAGCTCCCATCACAAGGCAATACCCCTCTTCAATGCCGGATGACCCTACGATCTTTCCTGCTTTTCCCTGAAGCCTGGCCAATGTCATCTCCGGATTCAGGTATTCAGTAACCTTTTCAACCGGTTTGTCACCGAAAACCATTATGGTGCCGTCAAAAGTGACAGCCACAAGCTTCCCGTTTGCTGCAATAAGTCGCTCGATATTTTTAGTTGTTTTATAACTCCAGATCACACGGGGACTGCCACCGGCATTAAGTTTTACAGCTCTTATGCCCGAACTGTCCGCTGCATAAAGGCAATCGCCTGTTTTAATGAGATCGTTGGTGGCAGAAACATCCAGCGTCCATAAAGTGTCAGGCTTATTATCTGCGCCCAGTTGGGCAGCGGTGATTTTTTCACCGGAAAAATAGAAGATATCGCCATCAATAACAGGATATTCACCCTGTGCGGAGGAAATTCTTTCACCTGTTTCACTGTCATAGATCCTCGTTTCTCTCCATCTGTGGTGATTTACAAAAACATTGTCGTTGGCACAGGTAAATGCCCCTCCTGTTTTACCGCTTTTTGCAAGCTGATAATAGAGTTCATCGCCCGTGCTAAGATCAAAAGCTGCCGGTACGGAGCGGCCTCCTGCAACAAGAAGCTTTTCCCCGCTTATTGCAAAAGGCCCCTGTGGTGCCACATATGCAAATGCAGGAGAGTTATGAGGCTGAAGAATGTAATTACTCCCGCTTCCCTCATTTTTCCAGATAATCTCACCGGTGGAAGCATCAAGGGCGTAAATAAATGTTCCCATCATAGGGAAAATACTGGCTGCCGTATATACAATATCATCTTTTATAACGACACCTCCCCTGGCAGGCCACATTGATATCAGCCTTTTATTCCCGAGTAACTTATTCTCTGTAGGTGCAAGAAGACGTCTCCATATTAACGTACCATCAGTGGCATTAAGACAATAGCAGTATCCGTCATCACCCGTAAAGTATATTCTCCCCTTGTTAACTGCAAGAGGAAGCCTTACAGGACCGTCGGCGTAATAGTGCCAGGCTTCCTTACCTGTATTAATATCCAGGGCAACTACTTTATCCCTGTCATTGAATCCGATAAACATTTTGCCGCCGGCTATAACAGGTTCAAAAATCCTGTCGAATTGCATGAGATTCTGATTCAGCGGATCGTCCCATACCGGCATACGCTCCGAATACATGACCTGCCACTGCAGATACAGTTCATCTGCAAGTTGTTCAGGTGATGATGCAGAGCGGTGATAATCATACCGCCACATAGGCCAGTCTGAATTTCCGAACAGGTATGAATCCGGAATGAATAAAATCAGAAATACAAGTAATCCGGTAATTTTGAGCCTCATAATAATAAGTGTTAGTTTCAAACACTTCAAAAATAATGAATATAAGTATTATCTCACAAAATTTTCCGGATAAGTTATGATCAACTGGTAAGTAAAAGCTGAAAATGCTTAGTCTTGCACCGGGGGTAACTATTTAATAATAACAATCCAGGTAGCACTAAAATTTAAAACTTACTGTAATTCACTTTTTTAAGCTGTTTTGTAATTTAGATCACTTCAGATACATATTCCGCGACTTTGGCACGCAGACATTATCAAATATTCAACCACTAAAAGCTTCCAGGGCTTTTTTTGCATCTTTATACCCCTGTTCCATCAAATCATCCACCTGATCAATATCAGAACGGTTAAAAGCCGACAAATCGGGCTGGATCAATAAATCAGCCTTTTCTGTCTGCAGCTTTGCTGACGCCATCAGGGTAAAATGGAAGCTGTTCAATAAAACATCCAATATATTATCAGGCTTCCCATATTCATGCTTTGCATTCAGATCAACTCCGATTACATAATCTGCACCCATCTCTTTAACCGTGTATATCGGTACATTCTCCACAATACCTCCGTCAACCAGAAGTCTGTCGTCTATCTCCACAGGTTTAAAAATTCCCGGAATAGAGGTGCTGGCCATAACGGCCGTAGAGAGTAATCCCTTCTTAAGAACCACTTTCTCACCGTTGGCAGCATCAGTTGCGATCATGGCAAGAGGGATATCTGCCTGTTCCAGGTTTTTTGCCCCAATGTGTTCTGTAATCAGGTCTCCCAGCTTTTCGTTTGAAAGCAGGGCGTAACGGGAAAGTGATATGCCAGTCAGATCCATCCATTTGATAGTCTTGGTTATCTTTTGTATCTCTTCCGTTTCTTTTCTGAAAGCATAAAATGCGGCAACCACAGCTCCGATACTCGTTCCTGTTATATAACTTATTTTAATATCCATCTCTTCGATGGCCTTTAGAACTCCTATGTGAGCGGCGCCTAAAACAGCACCACCCCCTAATGCCAAACCTGTTTTTTTCATAGTCTTTGAGATATTTCACCCTCATTAAATAAAAATTCTCTCATCTGTTTGTCCCATCCCTCCATATTCCTGCGCAGCCACTCAAGTGTCATGCATGCATGCTCAATCTCTTCCAGCATATTGTGTTTTAATATACCCTTCAGCGAATCATCCTTCTCTGCATCTACCCTCTGATTGTACCAGTCCACTGCCTCTATCTCTTCTTTCAGACTGTTCAATGCTCTGGCCAGTGATCTTGCTTTTTCACTCATCACATTTTGTGGTTCATGATAGTCACTCATAAATGTCTCTCCTTTCAAGAAATTAATTTTTAAAAAAATATGCATCTTGGCTAAAAGTTTTTCACCAAGGTTTTCTTTCTTTATAATTACTGTTACTTTCCCCTTGCCTGGTAAGCTTTCCTGATCAACTCTTCTTCTGCTTTATACCAGTCGGCTTCAGGAGGCCCCGGAAGTCTGCCCCGTTCAAGAAAAATTTCATAAGCCCGCTTCCGGATGTCTTCTTCTGATATTGAATCCTTAATATCAGTTTCAGACTCTGCTTCAGAATTATCAACCGCGAAATTCTCAGAGGTCATTTCATTAAAATAACCTGAATTTTCGCCAGCTTCATTCTGACTAATTTGATTTTCATTGTCTTCACTGTTTTTGCTCATAATGTCTGTAATTTTGCAGTATTGAAATTATTAATATAGTGTTCAAATATTTGAAAATATATTCGTAATTATTTAATTAGCAGTTGATACTAAACACTAACCTGCCGGTAATTACATTTCAGACTATCCCTTAAATCCTTTTTAACAGAATGGTGGTCAGTAACAAATATTACCCAACCAATAGTTATGATTTCAAATTTTTTGTTGAATATAAAAAAATTAGTTGGGAAAAACTAATCATGTGAAAAATTTGACCCCGGTAATCTCTTCAGAAATATTCCACAGCCGTTTTGCATCTTCAACATCCCGGGAAAGACCGTATGATTTTACCTGCACCGGATCACCAAACAATCCAAGATGAGGCCCGTAAAACTGTCCTCCCTGAACATCCGGATCAACAGCAGCTCTTATTTGCGGCAGTGCTCCGCTTTCAGGACCGGGGATTACTTTCAGGGCAACCGGATAGATAAATTTATAAATAAATTTATTTTCAAGATACCTGCCAAGATTTGTCATTGCTACCCCGGGATGAGCAGCAACGGAAATAGTATCAGCTCCATGCTGCTCAAACAGTCGTTGAAGGTGATATGTAAAAAGTAAATTTGCGAGTTTGGATCTTCCGTAGGATTTCATAGGAGAGTAACCTCCGTTTTCAAAATGGAGATCATCAAAGTTCATTTTTCCGCTTTTATGAGCAATGCTGCTCACATTCACAACTCTTGATCCCGGTGTATTGATCAATAATCGGAGCAGTAATCCTGTAAGCTTAAAATGACCGTAATGGTTAGTACCTATTTGTGCTTCCAAACCATCTTTTGTTTTGAAATATGGCGTAGTCATTATGCCGGCATTATTCATCAGAATATCCAGCCGGTCATACTGTTTCATGAAATTATCAGCAAAACGGTCTATTGAATCGAAGTCCTGCAGATCTAACTTCATTACGACAATTTTTCCTTTTACCCCGCCTGCCCTGCTTTTTGCAGCTTCACCCTTTTTCACCGACCGGCTGGCCATAATAACTTCAGCGCCTTTTTCTGCAAAGGTTTTAACCGACTCAAATCCTAATCCGCTGTTACCGCCTGTAACTATAATTATTTTTCCTGATAAATCCGGAATATTTGGTTTTGCCCACTTATCTCGTTTCATATTTTGTTTTATTCAACTTTAAACTCATGTAACAAAAAGCATTTTAGATAAACTGGCGTTAAGCTAATGGTAACATAAAAACCGGTATTATTCTCAACCCAGCGACCTGATACTTTTAAAACTTACAAACAAAAAAGTCAAAAGTTAGTTCACTATCTTTCACCGGCCGGTAAAAATACAGACATTCCTGCAACCGGCTGAATTTATCCGGAAAGCAGGCAATAATTAATTATTTATTCGCTTAAAAAAATGAGTTAAAGGATAAATATTTTGTGCATTAAAACTAAATATCTCTTAGCTTATTGATAAAGCTGTCAAAAAGCTCTTGTATTTCACCTTTAAAGTTATCATCGCTGAGATGTGTATTCATGAATGCATCAGGATCTTCCTTATGGCCATCAGGGAGTACCAGTCCGACCGGAAAGGCCTGGCAATAAATACATTTGTCACCAAGGATTTTTTCAACCTCTTTAAAAACAACACCATGTCCGAATTTTTCATCTCTTTTGCTGAATGGGCTTCCGCAACATGACACAAAAATCAGCTTGTTGATTTTATCGCTGTATTTTCTGACAAAACTGCGCAGGGGGGGTATAAACCTGCCCATCCATACCGGACCGCACATTATAATCCTGTCGTACTTTGTAAGATCGCTTTTCAAAGGTTTTATACCGGGATTAAAATTCAGCAGGAAAAGAAAAAATAGATTAAGCCCGGGCCTTATCTCCTCAATATCACATGAAAGTCTCTCTGCAATTTTTTTTGCCAGGTATCTGTTGCTGCCTTTGTTGGAATAGTATACTACGATTTGTTTCATTGAATTATAACTTTATTAAATATTTCTAAGTTTCTCCAAAACCGGATCAATTGTGCAAAATTGACGATTGTCTTTATTCTTTCCGGCCGTTATAAGAGAGAGTAAGCAGAGTAATGTCATCAGACTGTGGAGCTCCATTAACAAACTTTTTCACCCCGTCCAGCGTCTCTTTAACAATTGCATCGAGGGGCAACGACATACGCTCTCTCAACAAACTTTCAAGTCTGTCTTCACCATAGGCCTCTTCCCGGTTATCGAAAGCTTCTGTAACACCGTCGGTATAGAGAAATAATTTTTCACCGGGACTCATCTGTATTTTGCCGGGCCTGAAACGGATATCATCAAAAACACCCAGAACTGTATCTCCCGTTATTTCAATCTTTCTGATGCCGGAAGCTGACAGCAGATATGGAGGATTATGCCCTGCATTTACAAATTCGACCTCGCCGGTAATCAGATCAAGAATGCCATAAAATACTGTAACAAACATAGATGCAACACTTTCACTGCAGAGAAGCTTATTTACATAACGAAGACACTCTCCTGCAGAAACACCTTTTATTCCTGTAGCACGAATGAGGGTCCGGCTGACAGCCATGAATATGGCGGCAGGAACTCCTTTACCTGATACGTCGCCAATTACAAATCCCAGTTGTGTGGAATCGATCATAAAAAAATCATAAAAATCTCCTCCTACCTCCCTGGCAGCTATCATTGAAGCATATATATCAAAATTTTGTATTCCAGGAAATGGAGGAAATACTTTTGGAAGTATGGCCTGCTGAATTTCACGGGCAACATTAAGATCGTGCTGAAGTGAAACAAGCTGATCGTGCTCTTCGAGAGAACGCCTGATCTGCATAATCTCCTCAATAGTCTTGTTGATAGTGATCTCCAGATCTTCAAAATTTACAGGTTTTGTTACAAAATCAAATGCACCCCTGTTCATCGCAGTTCTGATATTATCCATATCTCCGTAAGCCGACACAATAACGGTCTTTAAGCCCTGATTCCTCAGCTCTTTCAACCTTGCCAGCAATGTCAATCCGTCCATCTCAGGCATATTGATATCTGTTAGGACAATGCCGATTTCAGGATATTCGAGGATCTTTGACAATGCCTCCAGTCCGTTAAATGCAAACACAAAATCATAGATCTTTTCTCTTATCTGCCGGCGGAATTTCTGACGTATAAGGGATTCGAGATCAATTTCATCATCTACAACGAGTATCTTAAAGCCGGATTGCGAGGAGTAGTTCATCTTACAATAATCTAAAATTCTGAAGTTATGATATCAATTTTTAAAAGCTTAAAATAAATTTCAAAGAGGTTAATCAACCACTGCATTTTTGAGTTTCACCTGCTAATCATTTCATATAAATTAAAATATAATTACTGAAAAATTATAATCTCTTTGTTTGATGTAAACTCAAGTATACTGTTATCCAAAGGTATTTGAAATTTTCTAATTATCATATACATAAAAACAGAAAAGAAAGAAAAATAACTCTTCCCGGCTACTTTCGGGCACAGATATTAAAGATCGGGACCAGGGTTTGAAAGTTCATAAAGAAAAATGCAGATGTAATGCCCGTTTAACAAAAAAATGTGGTAAATTTCAACTGGAATCAACAAGCCATTAATCACTATGATAAAAATGAATTTGATATCAATTAAGCTTATCAGCACCACACTATTAATTTATTTTTTATTCACTGTTCCGGGTTGCAGTCACAATAAAAATATAAAAAAAGATGACCCGGTCGAATCAAGTGGCAGCGATTTTCTCAACAAATCTTATTCCGGCAAACTCAGAAAGGTATCTTTCATGCCATACTGGATCACCAATGCACAGTTTGCAGGATATTATGTTGCAGAGGCAAAAGGAATCTATGAAAAATATGGGATCGACATAAATATTATCCCGTATGTCCCTTTTATTACTTCAACAGATTTAATAAAAGAGGGTAAAATTGATTTTGCAGCACTTTGGCTGGTCAATGCAATTGAACTGAAAGCTGAAGGAGCTGACATAGTCAACATTATCCAGCCATCATTCCGCTCTTCAGCCATGCTGATAACAAAAAAGAAAAGCGGAATTAATACACTTCAGGATATGAACGGTAAACGTGCAGGAATATGGACAGGTTATGAACTGCAGCCAAAGACATTATTTAATAAGTATAATCTTGATGTTGAGATAGTGCCTATTGGGAGCTCCAATAACCTGTTCCTGATGGACGGGGTTGACATTATTAACGCTAACTGGTTCGATGAGTATCATTCAATAATTAACTCAGGTTATGATCCGGATGAACTGAATGTGTTTTTTTACTCCGATTACGGATTTAATTTCCTGGAGGACGGAATTTATTGCTCATCTGAAAAAATAAGAGAAGAACCGGATCTGTGTGTCGATTTTATAAATGCTACTCTCGAAGGCTGGAGGTATGCGTTTAATAATCGCGAAGAGGCAGTAAATATTGTTATTGAATATGCAAAAAGAGAAAAGTTGCCTGTTAACAGAATACACCAGGAATGGATGCTCGACCGCTATCAGGATCTGTACCTGCCGGATGACAGGACAGAGTTTAATAACGATCTGTCAAAAAGCGATTATCTTTTTGTTGCAAATATTTTGAAAGATAACGGCCTTATAGATGAGGTTACTCCATTTGAACAGTTTTATCAGCCTGCCATTAACAAATGAATACCTGCTATTATGAAAAGTTCTTTATATATAATAAATAACTACAGACAAATATTTGAATCCGTTTTTTTAATGCATGTTTATATATGTTTCCCTGTTAAGCTGTTAAAATAAAAGAAATATGAAACTTCTGCAATACTTTTCCCCGAACAGGAGACTGGCTTTCAAAATGATACTTTACATCTTTTCAAGTATCGGTATGATCTTCTTTCTGATTTTTTTATACAACTACAATATTTCAAGAAAAATAGTTAGAAAGAACCTTATTACAAATGCCGAAAATCTCACCTCACTGACTGTCTCAAAAATTGAAAATGTATTGAATTCAGTTCAGAAAATTCCTCAGAATTTCGCGAAAATCATTGAAACTTCAGACTATTCCAAAGAAGAGCTTATCAATCTTCTTTATCAGATGGTGAATAATAATCCGGAAATTTATGGTGCGGCACTGGCATTTGAACCATACTATTATGATTCTTCACAAAAATATTACTCCCCCTATTTCTATCGTCATTCTGATGAGGTTCTCTTTAAATACCTAGGCGATGAAAAGTACAACTACTTCATGATGGACTGGTATCAAATTCCAAAAGAGCTTAACCGCGCCATGTGGAGTGAACCCTATTTCGATGAGGGTGCAGGGAATACAATAATGTCTACATACTCAGTTCCTTTTTATAAAGACAATAACGGAAAGAAAGAGTTTTTGGGAATTCTTACCGCTGACATCTCCCTCGACTGGCTTCAGGACTATATGAATTCAATAAAAATATACGAAACGGGTTATGGATACATGATCTCATCGAACGGCACAATTGTTACGCATCCCGATAAGGAAATGATCATGAATGAAACAATATTCAGTATTGCTGATACCCAAAAATCCCCTATGTTACGCCAGATAGGCAAGAATATGATTAACGGAGAGGTTAGCTTTGCTGAATTTGAATACAGGAATGTACATACAGGGAAGCTAAGCTGGCTTGCTTATGCTCCTGTAACTCTCAATAACTGGTCGGTTGGCATCGTATTTCCGGTTGATGAATTTATGGCTGACGTTAATAATTTAGTCATGAGGTTATTCTTATTTTGTTTGCTGGGATTACTCATCATTCTTGCTGTTATTATCCTGATTTCAGGCTCTATCACAAGACCACTGAGAAAGCTGACAGCTGCTGTCGGTAGATTTGCAGAGGGGGATTTCAATATTGAATTACCGGAAATCAGATCACATGATGAAATAGGTACCCTGAATGATTCATTCATATATATGCAGAAGGAACTGGCAACAACAATCAGTGACCTGAAAGAGACCTCAGAAAAACTAAAATTGTCGAATGACAAACTGGAGGATTACAGCCGTACTCTTGAACAAAAAGTAAAAGAGCGAACTGCTGAATTATTTGAAAAGAACGAAAAGCTGAATACAGCTTTTAGCAATGTTAAAACATTGAATGAAATTGGCAAGAAATTAACATCGACACTTAATACAGGCCTTATCCAGGATATTATATATGAAAATGCAAACTCCCTGATGGATGCTGCAACTCTCTTAATTATGATTTATAATGAAAAAGAGAGAAAACTGGAATGTAAGCTTTCAACAGAAAAGGGTAATAAGCTTCCGCCTTTCGAAATTTCAATGGATGAAAAAAACCGGTTTGCAGTCTGGTGTGTCAATAATGCAAGTCCGGTTTTTATGAATGACGTTGATACAGAGTACGTAAAATATATACCTGACCGGCCTGCCCCAAAAGCAGGGGAAAGAGTCTCTTCGCTTATTTACCTTCCTCTTATGATAGAAAACAGGATTACAGGTGTAATATCTGTACAAAGCTTTAAGAAAAATGCTTATTCGCAGTATCATCTTGACATGCTGAATAACCTTGCAAACTATATTGCAATTGCATTTGAAAATGCTCTTTCTTATGAAAAGATCAATAAAGCCAACAGAGATCTAAAAGCAGCACAGGCACAGATAATCCAGTCGGAGAAGATGGCATCCCTCGGACAACTTACAGCAGGGATTGCCCATGAGATTAAAAATCCGCTCAACTTTATAAATAATTTCTCTGATCTTACAGCAGAACTTGCTGAAGAGCTGAAGGAAGAGTTTGAGAAACTTGCCGGCCGGATTTTACCGGATGACAAGGAGTATCTGCAGCAAATAACTGATGATATTTCCGCAAATGTCAAAAAGATCAATGAGCATGGCAAACGGGCTGACCGGATAATAAAAGGAATGCTCCTCCACTCAAGGGGTAAGTCGGGTGACAAACAACCTACCGATATTAATGCACTGCTGGCAGAATCGATGAACCTGGCTTATCACAGCATGAGGGCCCATGATAACAGCTTCAATATTAAAATGGAGACCGACTATGATCCGGCAATAGGAAATATTAGTGTAGTTCCGCAAAATATCAGCAGGGTATTCCTGAATATTATCAATAATGCATGTTATTCTACCCACCAAAAGAAAAAAAAGCTGAGAGATGCATATAATCCTGTTTTGAATATCTCAACAATCAATTCAGACAGAAGCGTGGAGATTCACATAAAAGATAATGGATCTGGTATTCCGCAGGAGGCCCTCGATAAAATATTCAATCCCTTTTTCACAACAAAACCGGCAGGAGAGGGAACCGGACTCGGCTTGTCACTCAGCTTCGACATAGTGGTGCAGGAACATCAGGGTGAACTCAGGGTGAACTCGAAAGAGGGGGAATATGCAGAATTCATTATTGTAATCCCTAAAAATACGTTTTGAAAAACTTTTAAAAAAAGACTGATGAATATTTCTTAAAATTTGATGTAAAACATAATAATATTTAGTAAATTACATGGTGTAATTATATTATTTTAATGAGTTGAACTAAAGTACTGTTGCTGACCGAATTGGATATTTTTATTCCTTAAAAAATGACATGTTAGTAAGATATCCTCAATTATCACAGGATCATTTAGCTTAACTGTATGATTGATTTGTGTATGAGAAATAATTATAAAGAACATTTTATAATTGAAAACCGGATAGAAGAACTTCCGGCACTTGCTGAAAAAATTGAGCAATTAGCTGAACATTGGGAGTTTCAGCCGGATTTGACAATGAAAATAAACCTTGTTTTGGAGGAGGCGGTATCCAATATTATTTATTACGCTTTTGATGATGATGAGATCCATAAAATTGAAATTTCGATAATCAAAGAGAGCAACATTCTTACTATAGAGATTATTGATGACGGTATACCTTTTGATCCGGCATCACAGAAGCAACCGGATATATCTTTGCCGGCTGAAGAGAGGCCTGTCGGGGGACTTGGAATATTCCTGATCTCAAAAATTATGAATACTGTCAAATATTCAAGAAATAACAATCTCAACATATTGACTTTAACAAAAAAAATATGAAGGTATACAAAGAGAAGATAGATAAATTCTCCGTTCTCAATATCAGCGGCAGAATAGACATAAACAATTATTCTGTTTTTGAAGAGGAGGTAAACAGACTTTTCAATGACGGAGAAACTAATATCATTATCAATTGCAGCGGACTGAATTACATAAGCAGTTCAGGTCTCAGAGTGTTCCTGATTGCACAGAAAAGATCAATCTCATTAAATGGAAATTTGTATTTATGCAATATGCAACCGGTTATAAAAGAGATATTTACGATTTCGGGATTCACTTCCATATTTAAAATTCTTGACACATTGGAACAGGTGCTCACTGTAAGTAACAACAAGTCGGGTTAACATTAAAAATTAATCATACCGGGGCTTTTGAAATACTGTTTTAATTTTTCGGATCAAACTTTATGGAAGAGAACTTATATAATTACTTATACTAATGAAAGCCAAAAAAATAGCTAATTGCATCATAGCCCTTGTTATTACCGGTGGCATTTTGCTTATTTCTGATCTGCAGAACAGAACCGGCAGAGAAGAAGGAGACACCAGATTTACAACCAATGCAGAATATCATGCTGTTCCTGGCAGGACATACAAAATAGGCATGACCTATTTCGGTCCGGATGCCACATTCGAAATGGCAATGCAGGGAGTGTGGGACGGACTGAAAGATCTCGGCTTTGTAAAAGACAGCAACCTGATTGTAATTGCCCAGCATGCAAACGGTGAGATAGGTAATTTACAACCTATACATCTTAACATGGACAACCTCGACTTAGATCTTATTCTGGTGACATCAACTCCGGGGATATCGGCTGCAGTTGCAACGGTTAAAAAACATCTTGTGGTTTTTACAATGACATATACCCCGCTGGAAGCGGGAGCGGGGAAAAGTTATACAGATCATTTGCCCAACATGACAGGAGTAGGTTCTTTTCCACCGGTAGAAAAGACTTTTGACTTTATCAGGGAGGTTTTTCCTGATGCGAAACGAATCGGTACGTTGTACAACTCTTCTGAAGCAAATTCAATAAAAGTTGTGCAGGTGGGGCGTGATTATATGAAAACAAAAGGCCTTGAGCTTGTCGAAAACACCGTGGTGGGAACTTCAGAAGTTTTTCAGGCAGCATCCGCTCTGTGCATGAGAAATATTGATGTTATGTGGATTACCGGCGACAATACTGCTCTCCAGGCACTTCACGGTATTGTAAAAGTGTGCCGCGACAACAGAATCCCTCTGATCCTGAATGATGTTGATTACGTAAAATACGGGGCTCTGGCTGCCGTCGGTATAGGATGGTACAGCACGGGAGTCTATTCGGCCTCCTTTGTTGCACGTGTTCTGAACGGTGAAAATCCTGCCAATATACCCATTGAAAACTATGTTGAAGAAGAGATAACCCTTAATCATGAGGTAGCTAAGGAACTGAATATTAAATTCCCTGAAAAATATCTTGCTCAGTCTGAAGGTCTCCAAAACAAAAATTATAAATTCTGCCTGGTCCATTTCGTCGACAGTCCGGTTTCGGAAGATGCTGAAAGAGGGATCATGGATGAACTCAGGAACCTGGGAATGACAGAGGGGAAAGACTATACTATGAAAGTGTTTAATGCCCAGGGAGATATCTCAATACTTAATAATATTGCCGAAACAGTTGCAGCAGATAAATTTGATCTTATTTTCACACTGTCTACTCCGACCATTCAAATGCTTTCTCAGAAAATCACCAACTCTCCAATTGTTTTCTCAAATGTTGGTGACCCTGTCAGGGCAGGCCTCGGGGAGTCTTATGACAGACATAATCCTAATCTGACCGGTATATCAACAATGAGCAAATTTGAAGATCTCATTGTGCTTGTCAAAGAGACTATACCCGGGATCAAAAACATCGGCACAATATTTACTCCCGGTGAAATTAATTCGGTTGCCTATAAGGAGGAGCTGGAAAAAGCTGCAATCAGACAGGGAGTTACACTGACTGCTGTACCGGCAAATTCCACAAATGAGGTTACTGATGCTTCAAGGGTGCTTGTCAACAGAGGCATACAGGCATTTACACAGATATCTGACAACCTTACCAGCAGTTGCGGACCCTCAATAATCAAAGTTGCTTATGATACAGGGATTCCGTACTTTTCGTATGTCGGAAAACAGATCGAACAGGGAGCAGTTGCTGTTGTTTCGAGCGACTATTATTATGCAGGAATTGATGCAGTTATCCTGGCAAAACAGGTTCTTACAGGAGTATCACCCGGAGAAATACCTTTTCGTAATGTTTCAAAATCAATGGTGGATGTAAATAAAGAGGCGATGAAGCAATTCAGCTTAAAAGTGCCTGAAAAATATTATAACCAATAAAATCTGAGAATTTATGGACAACCTGGAAATCAATATGTCAAAGAGAAATGATGAAATTTGTGTTACCTGTAAAGGCCGGCTCGATGCTAACAGGGCCGGATACCTTAACGATTATATCGACCGGCTGGTAAGGGAGGGTCATTATCATATATCACTCGACCTTTCAGGCATTGAATACCTGAGCTCTGCAGGAATCAGAACCCTGGTTTCACAATACAAAAACCTTAAAGCCGTTAATGGCTATTTATCTGTTCCCCAAATGTCAGGGAATGTAAAACAGGTACTTGATCTGGTTGGCATTTCAGATATGCTCGGCACTGAACAAAAAAGTGTCCCGGGGAAAGAGGAAGAGGAGTCCGGACTGAACCGGCTGAAGGCTTATGGCTTTGTTTTTACGAGAACAACCATTTCAGAAACCGGAAAAACAGAAGCAGAATTTTATGGTCACCCGGAAAAGATTATGAAGGCAGATTACAGGGAGAAGGATGCCAGGGTGGTCAAATCAGGTCCGGGTCATTTTGCAATCGGACTGGGTGCTATAGGGAACTCATTTGATGAGTGCAAAAACCGTTTCGGAGAGTATTTACTGGCAGGAAAAAATGTCGCCTACCTTCCGGCCGACGGATCCAAAAAACCTGATTATATGGTCGCAACAGGACAACTGGTGGTTGTGTTGACGGAATTGTACGGACTTCATTTTACCGGTAATTTCACTTACCTGATCAGCTTTGATCCGGAGAATCCGAAACAACAGATTGAATTAAGCCGGCTCGCAGAAACTTTGCTGCAGATGACGGATTATGACCGGATGGCTTTCGTGATGATAGCCGAAAGCGGGGGACTTATTGGTACTTCCCTGAATGTCTCTCCGGTTGACGGGAAAAAAATTTTCTCTTTCCCTGAAATCAAAGAGACAGTAAATTTTACCACTGAACCGGCTCATCTTAAAAAGCTTACTCTCTCGGCAGGATATATCTCCAATACACCAAATGAAGATGAGACAAGATTCCTCCGGCCTCTGAGAACAGATAAAAAGATAACGGGACATATCCACTCCGCAGTATTTCCATATATACCGCTTAAAAAAACAGATATAAATCTCAATGAAACAGTTGAATTCATCTTCAATAATACAGAGATTGAAGACATTCTGCATCTGACAAACGATACAAGGGAGATAACAGGACAGGGAGAGAGTCAGTTTGTGAAAGGATTCTGCTGGGTGGTTCCTGTGGAAAAAGTTAACTCACTAACCGGTAATGAATAGTAATTATCAATATGATCACAAAAGGTTAATCATAGCTACATTTTATGAAAACTCTGTAAATCAATTACTTAATTTATCATATATGTCTGAAATATTCATATTTATTAATAATAATTAATCATTATGTCACTTCTAATCGGATCAACTACTATTGGATTAATTCTGGCACTACTGGCATTGGGAATTTTCATCAGCTTCAGGATCTTCTCATTTCCTGATATAACGGCAGAAGGTTCATTTACATTCGGAGCGGCAACAGCCTCTTCCCTCATTGTGGCAGGTATCAATCCGCTAATAGCGTGTTTGTGCGCATTTTTAGCGGGAATGATTGCAGGGGCTTCCACAGGAGTTATTCATACCAGATTTAATATAAATCCCCTGCTGGCAGGTATTCTGGTTATGACTGCGCTCTATTCGGTTAATCTCCATATAATGGGTAAAAGCAATGTACCTCTCCTTAATGTAACTACTGTTTTTACATGGATTGAAAACCTTTCGGCCGCAATTTCGGGGCCTGAAGGCAAAGTAATGGTAATAGGATGGGAAGTCGCATCCAAAGACCTTTGGTTACTGCTCTTTTGCTTCCTGGGTATATTGATTTTCTGTTTAATCCTGTGGTGGTTCTTTAAAACAAACTTAGGCACAGCAATGCGTGCTACCGGAGATAATTCCCAGATGATAAGGGCGCTGGGAGTTAATACAAAAAAACTTATTATCGCCGGCATCGCCCTGTCAAACGGATTTATTGCCCTGGCAGGTGCCATGCTTGCGCAGTATCAGGGTTTTGCTGATGTGCAAATGGGACTGGGTATGATGGTATGGGGACTTGCCAGCGTAATTATAGGAGAAGCCATAATCAACGACAACAGCGTAGGTTTCGTTATCACCGGAGCAGTTGTCGGCTCAGTATTATTCAGGTTATTAGTTGCTATTGCCCTTCGATGGGGACTGAATCCCAATGATCTGAAAATAATAACTGCACTGTTTGTATTTATTGCCCTGATTCTGCCGGGGGTTATGAAAAACAAGAAAAAACTGACCTTTAAAAGAAAAATAAATGCTGTCAATTGAAAATATTAAAAAGACATTCAATGCCGGAACCGTAAATGAGGTGAAAGCATTACAGGGAGTTTCACTCCGGATTGAAGATGGTGATTTTGTATGTGTACTGGGCACAAACGGATCGGGAAAATCAACCCTGCTTAATGCTGTGGCAGGAACATTTCTTGTAGATGAGGGATCAATAATGCTCCACAACACTAACATAACAAAATGGAGTGAACACAGACGGGCCAGGTTTATAGGAAGAGTTTTCCAGAATCCGTTTTCAGGAACTGCTCCCAATATGTCGATTCGTGAAAATCTTGCTCTTGCAATGAAGAGAGGGAAAAGCAGGGGACTTGGCTGGGGACTTCCCCAATCTCTCATAACCAACTTTAAAAAGATGGTACAACCATTGAACATGGGACTTGAAGAGAGACTGGGCAATCCGATAGGTAAGCTTTCCGGAGGCCAGAGACAGGCTCTTACCCTGTTAATGGCAACTGCCTTAAAGCCGGATCTACTACTGCTGGATGAACATACAGCAGCGCTTGATCCGAAAACTGCCGCAAAGGTTATCGACCTGACACAACACCTGGTTTCAAAAGATAATCTTACCACCCTGATGGTAACCCACTCTATGCAACAGGCTGTCAACCTCGGAGACCGGATCATTATGATGCACCAGGGGAAAATTGCTTATGACTTTAAAGGAGATGATAAGAAACGTCTGAAGGTGAACGACCTGCTCTCCCTTTTCGACGAACTCCGCCGTAAAGATAATATTGATCCGGCTGTTGCATCTCTTATTGAAGAAAACTACGTCTGATGATATTAAACTAAATAAATCCGGTCTATGTATATATCCAAATTAATCAGGATATTCCTGGCAATATTTATCACATCGGGCACTCTTTTACTGCTTGACCTGGAGAACCGTAAAACTGATGTAAAGAATACAATACCTGATATTGCAATATTTAAAATTACCTCACGGAAGGTGCTCGATGAAACTGAAAACGGTATTTCCTCAGCTCTGGAAGAGAGAGGTTTTATCAATGGAAAAACATGTATGATAAAAAGATTTTCTGCCGAGGGTGATATTGCAGTTGCAAATACAATTGCACGGAATATAGTAAGCAGCAGGTTTGATATGGTGGTAACTATAAGCACCCCTTCTTTACAGGTCATGGCTAATGCAAACAAAAACGGAGATGTTATGCATGTTTTCTGTGCTGTAACAGATCCTTACAACTCCGGTGTAGGAATCACAGGCAGTGCACCACATGAACATCCGCCTCATCTTATCGGCATAGGTACTTTTCAACCTGTAGAAAAAACATTTGAATTAATGAAGAAGATGAAGCCTGATCTTAAAAAGGTCGGGACAGTCTGGTGCACGAGCGAAACATGCTCCGAAGCGTGTGTAATGCTTGCACGCAAAAAATGTGCTGAACTCGGTATTGAACTTGTTGAAGCAGGTATTGAAAATTCTACCCAGATACTCGAATCAGCTATGGCAGTGACAATGAAAGGGGTGGAAGCCTTATGGGTTGGTGGCGACAACACTGTTGAAAACGGAATTGACCAGATGATAAATGCTGCTGCAAGAGCAAAGATTCCTTTGATCACCAATAATCCTTATAACACCTATGGTAATATACTGTTCGGATTTGGTGCGGAATATTTCGAAGTGGGCAAAATTGCCGGTAATATGGCCGCAGATATATTAGGTGGCAAATCCCCGGCTGAAACAGGGGTTGAGAATATAGTTCCAAATAAGCTTGTAATAAATCCTGATGCTCTTCAAAATATGAAAGACAGATGGGATATAAATGCTGCGGTTTTATAGTATCTTCTGTAGCCGGGAGAATACATAATTTTTTACATATTTAAATAACTTTTAAAGACATCCGGGAAAAAACACAGACATGCATGTTCCCGGATTGTTCTGATTTATTACCTTTGTTAAATACAGGTAAGTTAACCTCTTTTATCATGAATATTACAAACCTCCAAAAAATTTTAAACAACAATAATGCGCGCTGGTCTGTTCCAAACGACATCCTTTTTGATAAAAATCCTGACTTTTCAGTATACCGGATCTCTTTAGGGGCGCTTAATCCTCCTGAAGGAACAATAACTGCACGTTATCCCAGCATGAGACGAACAGCATCAGACAGTTTTTATCCATGGAGTCTGAAAAACAGAAGGATCGACCGTCCTTCCGTTGGATCTCTACCGGAATCGTGGGACTGGCGGAATGTTGACGGGGAAAACTGGGTCTCAAAAACTAAAAATCAGTGTGACTGCGGTTCCTGTGTTGCTTTTGCAGTTGCTGCCTCTCTTGAATCTCACGTAAAAATTGAAAAAGGTAATTCGGCTGCCAAGACTGATATCTCTGAAGCAGGTCTCTTCTTCATCCCCGGAAGGCAGTGTAATCCGGAAGATCCCCGTTACGGCTGGTCAATTCCCTCAGCACTGGATTTTCTGATTGACGAGGGGGCATGCTTTGAAGAGAATTATCCTTACAAACCGGTTAATCAGAATGCTGAGCTTATTAATGGCTCTGAACTCTCTTTGAAAATTACCGGATACGACTCCTCTTCAAAAAGGAAGCAGATGAAACGATGGCTTTGTGAGGAGGGTCCGCTTATTACAACATTTTCGGTCTATGAAGATTTTAAAGCATTCTGGTTTTTTGGAGCCCACGGCATATATTCACATGTAACCGGCAATTTCAAAGGACAGCATGCTGTCGCAGTAGTGGGGTTCGACGACAGGGAATCGTGCTGGATATGCAGAAACAGTTGGGGCACTTCCTCCATGAGTGACGGTTGTTTTCGCATAGATTACGGTCAGTGCGGCATCGATAACAGGATGTACCTGATCGAGGATGTATATTCAATCTACACCAAAGATGAAATCAGCTATAAGCCTGAAAGGCTCAGAATAGTTGATGAAGGAACTAAAGGATGGCTTCTGACAGATAACAATCAACGGCTTAAGCTACTGGATAATAATGAAGATGCCCGTAATGCACTCCGGATAACAAGAAGACATAACAGACATGGATTCATTGGCAGGGATAATACACGAAATAACCACTTTAGCTATATAACCGAGTACTGGACAGGAAACAGCGGATTATCATATGAACCACTCACAAAAGTCGATTGTTTCTCTTATAATCCGCAGGATATTATCGCAGAGGACCTTGACAGGCGCGGTTGGAGAATAAAAATGAGTAAAAACCAAAAACTGATGGCTCACGATATGAATGATGCACTTGCAGTACTGCGGATAGCCGGGCGTCACAATAAAGTATGCTTTATCGGAAGAAATAATAAGAGAGCTAACAAAAAAGCATATACGATGATATACTGGGAGTAGAGTTGATATACTACTTCATTAATAATTCCGTGATAGCAAACCAGGTAGTCAGGAATGAGAAGAAGACCACTGCCCATACACCGATATTCTCTTTCAGATTAGCCTTGTGGGATCCCATTAAATTACTCCTGTTCATCAATATTAAAATAGGAATTGCGACAGCAGGAAGTATCACAGCCTGAAAAGCCTGGGAGAATACCATGAGTGCAGGCGGACGTTGTTCCAGAAATACCGAACCGAATGCAAACAGCATAGCAACAAAAATAAGAATCCTGGATTGCCTGGAATGTATATTTCTGGGTTTCCCTGTATAATCTGATATCAACCACGGAGCGATTAAAACTATAGGGAATATGGTAGACAATCCGGCACCAACAATACCCAGTATAAGGATGAATGCAGCAGCATTACCCCCTATAGGCTGGAAGAGGTGGATCATTTCAACAGTATTGTCAAGCTTAAAGCCCATTAAATGCAGTGTGCCGGCAGCAACAGCCATGATTACTCCACTTAGAAAAAGCATCATTGTGGCTGATACAGCCGCGTCTTTCTTTTCCGTTTTCAAATGTTTGACAGTCCATCCCTTTTCTGCAACAACGGTGCTTCGCATTATAAACACAGCAGCAGAACATGTGGTTCCGGCTATTGCAGCAGCAAGGCCAAATGCACCGGGAGTGTCAGGAATTCCGGGAACCAGTCCTTTTGCAATACCTGAAAAGTCAGGACTCACCATAAAAAATACTACGATAAATGACAGTCCCATGAAAATAACAAAAATGGTAAGTACCTTCTCAAATGTTTTATACTGCCCGAACATCAGCAATAAATAGAGTGCTGTTGCCAGTACAAGTATTATCCAGAATCGCGGGACTATCAAGTCACCGAAAAGCAACCTTATTCCCTCCTGTGCGAGATCAGCGACAATGCCCATAACACCAATTAAAGCGAGCAGTTCACCAATAATCAAAGCAATGAGAATATAAAGGGCAAGAATCCATCCGTGTTTGAACTCATTTTTTATATTGTATAATGCTGTATGACCGGAAACCAGGGTAACTTTACCATAAGCCACCATCAAAATAAAAGTGAATATACAAGACAAAACCAACGCCCAGAAGAGCTCCATGCCGTGTTCGGCACCGGTTTTTGCCATAGTAGTAACACTACCTGTTCCGATATTATAACCGATTAAAAATAGTCCCGGACCAACAGCCGCAAGAGCGATAGCAATCTTATTGTACAATTTGTTTTTCATTTTTGATAATTGTTAGTTTTTAACGGTAATTCAAATTCTCTGATTATTTAAATAATTAAGTCCCCGCCTGAATCCGGGAACTCTATATCTGTTAAAAGCCGTTTAAACCTGTTTGTCGCCATAAAGGTGTAAAAAAAATCATTATGTCATATAACTCTTATGATATTTTTTATTCGTATAAATACTCACGAGAGCAAAACACTACCGGATTACATTCCTGCAATAGAGACTGGTATAAACTGAGTAACAGAGTTGTTAAGGCAGAAAAAATTAATCCCTCCGAAATTGGATCGGAGGGACTAATGAATCGTTCAACGATATAAAATAATCCGGGTTAATAAGAAATAAATCCTTTACTCCCGGATCAACCCGATTCAATTATCAATTCCCGGAAAAAACTTCATTTCCGCCTAAAATAGTTTTATTTATAACCATTTTTCCGTCATCTATGCTGAACAGGATTATATCTGCACGTCTTCCCGGCTCCAGAACACCACGATCATTAAGGTTAAGCAGGTTTGCAGCATTAAGGGTTGTCATTTTAAGGGCATCAACCAGACTGCAGCCTGTAACATTCATAATATGTGCAATCCCGTTTGGCAATGGTGACGCAGAACCATACAGTCCGCCGCCTGGTCCCAAAAATCTGAGATTACCCTCTTCGGTTTTAAGAACTGACTTACCTCCTTTAATTTTATAGGTTCCTGCCGGCAAACCGGCATAACTGGTAATATCAGAAGTAATAACTATATTATCTACTCCTTTTGTTTTATAAAATACCTTGAGTACTTCAGGAGGAAGATGGAATCCATCGGCTATAAAACTAATTCTCAGTCGATCATCAGCAAGCTGCGGCCATATAGGATTAACATGCCGGTTTATGTTCGCTGCACAACCGTTACCCAGATGGGTAGCAAGACTTGCACCATGATCAATGGCTTGTTTTATCTGTTCGGGTGAACCGTTATGGTGACCCAGGGAAACAACTATACCAAGATCTTTGCATTTCTCAATGAACTCATACATACCCTCTATCTCCGGAGCAACCGTAATAATGCTGATCTTTTTTCCGGATGATTCATAGATTTCCATAAACTCATCCCAATCAGGTTTCCTTACATGCTCAAGGGGATGTGCTCCCCGGTATCCGTCTACCGGTGATATATATGGCCCTTCAAGATGAAAACCCGGCATAGATGGCGCAAGGGAAGGATCATCCATTGTTTTGGCAATGATCCTGAAATTCTTTGTCAACAGTTCCTGACTGTTGGTAGTCAGAGTAGGTAGATATGCAGTTACACCCTCTTTCCAGAGACCTTCAGTAACTTTCTTCACATCGTCAACTGACAGGTCTGCGTCGCCTGCAGGAGAGTCTTCGGCTCCTTCCAGACTGAAAGAAACAGAATTGTACCCGTTTATCTGGATGTCAATAAGACCCGGACCTACATAATTACCTTTGGCATCTATTTCAACAGCTCCCGGCAGATCAACATCTCCTTCAGTTACTGATTCAATTATACCTGATTTCACTATGACTGTGGCATTCTGAAGAATACCGTCAGGTGTTACTACTTGTCCGTTAATAATTTTTAATAATTTTTCTTCTGAACTCATAACTATTTTTTTATTGTTTAACCCAGATACTTTTCAGTGACCAGTTTCTGATGCTGAAGCCGTAATAAGCATAGAAAACCAGATATATGTAACATGGAAGAAGTGTCCAATATGCAATATGGGTGTTAAACGTGTCAGCAAAGTATCCGTAAATAACCGGAAGAATGGCACTTCCGCTAAGTCCCATAATAAGAATAGAGCCTCCCATTTTTGTAAACCTTCCAAGTCCGTCAAGAGCAAGCGGCCATATTGCAGACCACATCAATGAATTAGATAGTCCGAGCAGAACCAGGAACCAAATGGATAATTTCCCGGTATGACCAAGGAATGAAACTTCAATGGGGAACATGAAAAACAGCAGGGTAAGCACAATGGCCGATGTAGTACATATCCTCAAAATATTCAAATGATTGACATACTTTGGAATAAGAACTATACCCAACAGGAAACCAAGCATTGTTAATCCCAGGATATAGGAAGGAAAAACTTTCGCTTCCAGCAACGGCATACCCAGCGACTGGGCATATCCGATAATGGTATTGATGCCAATGACCTGCGAGCCCACATGTAAAAATATAGCTACTGCCCCTAAAATCAGATGCGGAAACTGAACAATGCTGGTTCTACCGGTATTTGTCTGAACTTCAACCGGATTTTCCCGGTCTGTATCAATTTCAGGTAACAGGGAATATTTGAATATTATGCCCAGTATAAAAAGAACAACAGCCATAATTGAATAGGGCAGTATAACTCTTCTGATCAATAGATCCAGTGCGGCATTTCTGGCAGCCTCATCCATCAAAGGCAACTGCTGAAACAGCTCCGTGTCAGTTGGTCTGAGTATTGCTGCAGCTAATAATAACGGTGCTATGATACCGGCCGACTTATTACAAACGCCCATAATACTCATCCTCTGGGCAGCTCTGTCTTTGGATCCTATAACCGTGATATACGTATTTGCTGCAGGTTGCAATATGGCCAGACCTGTTCCCATTGAGAACAATCCCAGGAGGAAAACCCAGTAAATCCTGGTCAGGGCAGCAGGAATGAATATTAATGCACCCAGGGTCATGATCCAGAAACCAATCGTAATTCCCTTCTTGAATCCGACTCTCTGCAAAAGGTGAGCTGCCGGTATGGCCATTACCAAATAGGCAATGTAAAAGGCAAAAGCCACCAACAAGGAAAGTGTGTTATTTAGTTCACAGGAAATCTTAAAATATGGTATCAGGATAGCATTTATCCAGGTGGTAAACCCGAAAATGAAAAACAAAATTGCTATCATAGCTACTGATATAGCGGTGTCGCGCGCGGACAAAGAGCTAGAATGTACTACCTCAATCTTTTTTTTCTTGGTCTCCATAAATTTAATATTTTTTTTTGAATTGCCAAATATAGTAATTCTGGCAAATAAACCTAACCCTTCGCAAATGATTTTTCGCCTTTTAGGAATTTAAGGGTCTATAGCTGAAGGACGGGGCATAGTGAATAATATCGCTAAATATTTAATGCCTTTTTATTTTGACCAAATTTGTTATTCTGGTGAAATTCAATGTAAAAATCAATATTCTCCTTTATTATTATATCCAGAGGCACATATTGAATTTTTGGCGGAATTTTTTTAAAAATAAAAAAATCAAAAAATGTCTGAATTGATCTTGCTCCCTGCTGAAAAGGACTCTGTGAAAGGATATACTCTATTCCTCCCTGCTTAAGATGAATAATATTGTCTTCTACAAGGTCAAATCCTATCAGTTTGGATTTTAAATTGTGCCTTTTATGAAATTCAGAAACCAGGAATGCCTTGGAATTGGTCACAAAAACTCCATTTATTCCAGGATATTCAAGGTATATCTTTTCCAGTTTTTCAAATACAAACTTTTTTTGAACAGAGTTAATAGTAAGTGTATGAATCTTTACCGAATCACTTAATGACCTGTCGGCAAAATACTTTTTAAATCCGTTCTCCATCCGTAAAAGGGTCGATGCATTATTGAACCCTTTAACCATATTAACAATTAAAAACTCATTCTTATCCTTTACAACCGAATTGAGAAGCTTTCCGGCAATATATGCGCTTCTTCCTACATCCGGACCTATATAGGCAAGACTCTGATGACCAGGAATATCAGCATCTATATAAATATAAGGTATCCCTCTCTCCCTTAGCTTTTGAACAAATGATATACTCTCCTGGATAAATGTTGGCGCTAAAACTACACCATCCGGATTTTGCAGGAGAATATTATTTGCCTGATCTATAAATGAGTTTTCGTTAAACTGATTATAGTAAAAATACTTAACGGCAAAACCATAATCATAATACATAGAAATTGCCTGATCTATTCCTTCACAGGGCAATGACCAGTACTGATGGTCCGACTCATCTGACGGTATAAGTATATATATTGAAAACCTGTTACTTAAAGCCAGAGTACGGGCAAGGAGATTTGGATTGAAATTGAGTTTTTTAATTGCCTCTTCAATCTTCCGTTTTTTCTCGGGTGATACCTTACCACGGTTATGGATCACACGATCAATAGTTCCTGCTGAAATTTTGGTATATCTTGCGATATCCTGTATAGTTATTTTTTTATCCACGCTATTATTTCCAAATCTCTGCAAAATTATCTATTTGCATTCATTAATCCTAATACATTGCCGGTCATTACAATAATTCCCGTTTCGATTGTTCTTTGATAATCGGGATTGAGATATGGTGAATGCAGCGGAAATGGTTCTCTGCCTTGTTCTTTCAACTGTTTCATAAGATCAGGATCCGTACTTCCCAGCCATATCAGACAAATTGGAACATTTTCAGGGGTACGGCCGTACTGACTAAAATCTTCAGCAACCATTGCCGGAGAAACCTCTTTAATATTATCCGGACCAATTATCCCTGAGGCATATTCTTTAACCATTCCGGCCAGCTCTGTATCATTTATTACCGGAGGAGTCTCCACCGGCGACACATTTACCTCCGGAAATCTGTCTTCAGGCATCCCGGCCATTTGAGATGCTGCATTACTGATCCTTTTAATTGCAGCTATGACCTGTTCAATTACTTCATCATCATAGTACCTTAAAGTGAGTTCCATTATCACCTCATCAGGAATAATATTCGGTCTGGTTCCTCCATGTATCGAACCTACTGTCACCACAGCGGGTTTAAGCGGACTTATTTCCCGGCTGACTATAGTCTGTAAATCCATTACTATCCTCGATGCAATAACTATCGGATCAATGCACTTTTCGGGATATGCTCCGTGCCCTCCCTCTCCGAATACTTTTATCTCAGCGCTCTTTACACCTGCAAATACAGGTCCACCGATTAGTCCGATTTTACCTGACTCCAGCTCCGGATTAATATGGTAGGCAAATGCATAATCAGGTATCGGAAACCGGCTGAACAGTCCGGCCTCAATTGCCTCGCCAGCACCACCGCTTGACTCCTCAGCCTGCTGGGCTATAACCAGTAAAGTTCCCTTCCACTGATCCCTGAATGCTGCCAGTGTATGAATCGTTCCCGTCCATACCGACATATGAATATCATGCCCGCAGGCATGCATTACAGAAATTTCACTGCCATCTTCTGTTTTAACTGTTTTGGTACTGGCAAAATCAAGGCCTGTCTTTTCCTGAACAGGAAGTGCATCCATGTCTGTCCGGAGCATGATCACAGGACCTTCCCCATTCTTTAACATTCCCACTACATTATTGCCCCCAACATTCATAGTCACCTCAAAACCGGCTTTCTCCAACTCTGAAGCCATCTTTTTTGCAGTTTCAAATTCCTGAAATGATAATTCAGGATCAGAATGAAGCTTTTTACAAAGTTCATATGCATATCGTGCCCGGGCCTTGGCTTCATTTAATATTTTATCAGATAACTGTGCAAATGAAGATGTTTGTAGAGCCATAATGATTATCAGTGTTAATTTAAATTTAATGTTCATAATAGTCATCCCAATTAATTCAGTCATTAAAAAATAATCTCTCCCGGAGTCATGCCTTGCATGTCTGAATTGATTGACAAAATAAATTTATTTTTCAGATTTGCAACCAGTTCTTACATACCATCTGCACTTATGCGGGACGCAAAAAAGCAACTGATACAATATACTATAAGCCATAACCAATGACAGGCTTCAAAATAATATTCCGGTATGATACCTTACCGTGGTCGCCCTGCAGGTAAATTGGTCCCGGTTTAAAAACATCAGCAATTATTGCGCCTCCTGTTGGTCCGTATACCGGTTTATTATCAATTATGGTAACGCCATTAAGCTTGACAGTCAGGTGCCGCTGCAGGACGGTTATGTCGAGCGACTGCCACTCTCCTGCAGGTTTTTCAGCCGCCACTGAGGGTGTTATCCTGCTGTAAAGTGCTCCCATATTGTGGGAATCCAGGTCTTTGCCGTATGAATCAAGAACCTGAATTTCATACATGCCCCGCAGATAGACACCGCTGTTACTGCCTGCCGGAACATTAACGTCAATTGTAAGATTAAAATCTTCAAATTCCCGGTTGGTCCGCAGATTACCATAAGCCACTCTTCTGCCCTCCTGTTGAACAGGATCATTAACCAATACTCCGTCAACTACTTTAAATCCATTTTCCCTCTCCGGATTAACCAATCTCCAGTTTGCAATATCTTTACCATTAAAAAGAACTACAGGTTCTCCGTACTTAATTTTTGAAAGGTCGGGAGCAGCCGGCACGGGAGGAAGTTTCCATGCAGTAAACTTTGTAACATTTACTGAAAGTCCGTCGCGTGAAGGTTCAACAAGTTCGCCCTTAAGTTTATCACCGCTTTTCTTAAAGTTATAAAGTTGTGTAACTATATGTACCCTTTCCTGTCCGCCGCTTGTCTTCCGGCTAACTTCGCGTGTCCGCGTGGCGACCATAGTATTTTTGCCGGTGAAATAAATATCAGATACAGGAAGAACGCTTCCGCCCCGCCATAACAGATCGGCATCCAAAAAACCGTTTCTGTCGTGTACCTCAATCCAACCAACGGCTCCGCCATCAATATCTATTGTCCACATGCCAAAAAAATCTTTTGACGCATCCTGAGCTTTGCAAATATTTACTGCAAGCACAAAAGCCGAAATCAAAAACAGACTTATTTTCTTCATTGATTAAAATTTAATAAATGGTATTCAGAATAAATTCTGAACAAATATAGCACACATCAATTTAAAATGTAAAGATATCACCACACTAAATCACATGCCTCAGGAGGCATCCAGTGTTTATCTTTTCCTTCCCATTTCACATTGCATCCTATTGGATTTGTAACAGGAACAGATACAGATTTTCCGGAAGTCAGCTCCTTCAGAGCGCGGTCAAGATCATTTACCTTAATTTTCGAAGCATCTTTCGGATTGTCGACACCACGACCTGTATATACCAACTTTCTCTCCTCATCAAAGATATAAAAGTGCGGAGTCCGCAATGCTCCGTAAGCCAGAGCAACCTCCTGTGACTCATCCCTCAGATACTTCCAGGGAAACCTGTACTTCTCCATACGTTTTACCATGTGGTTAAAATCATCCTCAGCGTATGTATTTGCACTATTGGAGTTTATTCCGGCAAATACCACTCCTTTATCTTTGAATTTTTCTGCTGTCGCACGCGTCACCTCGTCACTGCCCAGTACATAGGGACAGTGGTTGCAGGTAAAAAAAATAACGAGGTATTTTGCATCCCGGAAACTGTCAGGTGAGTAATACTTACCGTCAGTTGCCGGAAGATTAAAATCAATTATTTTACTGCCCGGTTCCAACGTAAATGCCATAATTCTGTCTCTTTTTAAAATTTGTTTGAAATTCCATCAAAAACGTCAATTTTCAAATTAACAGAAGCTGAATTTTACCTTAACTGAAAAATCACAGCTATATTGATCATTCCAAATAAAAAATCTTGTCTATTTTTATCATGTTAACAAATACTGATTAGATCAGTTTATTTATTTGCTGTATTTTTTCTGAAACAGTTAACATTCCGGCAGGGCAAAATACTACAGAGCCAAAACCGGATAAACTTGTTTCCACGAATATAAAACAAAAGAGAGATGAATCGCGAAGAAACACAAAAAAAAATAACAGAACTGCGAAAATATCTTGAAGAGCACAACTATCGCTATTATGTTCTGGCAAAACCGGAGATCAGTGACTATGAATTTGACCTGAAAATGAGGGAGCTGGAGGCTCTTGAAGAAAAATTCCCCGAATTTTATGATCCTCACTCACCCACACAAAGGGTAGGCAGCGATCTTACAAAATCTTTTGCAACAGAATACCACCGGTATTCAATGCTTTCACTGTCAAATGCTTATTCGGAAGGTGAAATACGTGATTTTGATGCCAGGATAAGAAAGCTTACAGATGAAGATTTCGAATATGTTTGTGAGCTGAAATTTGACGGCTCATCAATAAACATTCTTTATGAAAACGGCAGGATGATAAGGGCTGTGACCCGCGGTGACGGAGAAAAGGGTGATAATGTAACGGCTAATGTCCGAACTATAAAATCTGTACCTCTTAAACTGAGGGGCAGTGATTTTCCTTCAGAATTTGAAATAAGAGGCGAAATACTTTTACCATATGATATATTCAGGGAGTTGAACATGCAGCGCATGGAAGCAGGGAAACCACTATTTGCAAATCCGCGCAATGCTGCCGCCGGAACACTGAAATTACAAAATCCTGCCATCGTTGCCACGAGGAAGCTCGACGCTTATTTTTATTCAGTACTGGGAGAAAACATTCCATATGACAGTCATTATGAAACACTAAAAAAAGCGGCAGACTGGGGTTTTAAAGTATCTGATGCAATTCGTCTGTGTCGAAATCTTGATGAAGTATTCAGTTATCTGACTGAGTGGGACAAAAAACGGCATAAACTGCCGGTGGCAACAGACGGAGTGGTAATTAAGGTCAATTCCCGAAGTTTACAGGAGAAACTGGGATACACTGCCAAGTCGCCCCGGTGGGCTGTTGCATATAAGTTCAGAGCTGAAAGTGCAACCACAGTCTTAAGGTCTGTTGCATACCAGGTTGGACGGACCGGCACTGTCACGCCGGTGGCTAACCTCGATCCTGTTCCGATAGCCGGAACAACAGTTAAGCGTGCGTCTTTGCATAATGCAGATATAATAAACAAACTGGACCTTCACGAAGGTGATACGGTTTTCGTGGAAAAGGGCGGCGAAATAATTCCAAAAATTACAGGTGTTGATTTAGAAAAACGTAACCCTGAAGCTGCAAAAATTGAATTTATTAAAATTTGTCCGGAGTGTGGCACTACCCTTCTCAGGAATGAGGGAGAAGCTGCACATTACTGTCCGAACAGTGCCGGATGCCCTCCTCAGATCAAAGGAAGAATAGAGCATTTCGTCAGTCGCGACGCCATGGATATAGAGGGATTAGGTCCTGAGACAATAAATCTGCTGCACAGCGTAAATCTCCTGAATGACATACCTGATCTTTTTGAACTGGAGAAGCACCATGATAAGATAATCGGACTTGAAACCATTAAAGTACCTGATGATGATGTAATCTCTGAAATCAATAAAATTCCTGCAGAGAGAATATTATACTGCCTGAGCGGATCGCCTTCATTAAAAACCTGCACAATACTGGTTGATAATACAGAACCATCAGCACTTTTTGAATTATCGCATGAGGAGTTATCTGATATCATGCAGGTTAACGCAGAAGAGTCGCTCAATATCTTCAACTGGCTCAGAAAACACAATTATCTTAAAAAGCTTTTCGATGAACTTCCGGAATCTGAGAAACTGGTATTTCCCTCTTCTCTGCTAAAATATTTAGCAGACCTGCCAAAAGAAAAAGCCGATATTACTGAAAACTATTTCAAATACTGGTATTTTTTCGCTAAAGCAGACCGGCAGGAACTGGAAAAAATCGAAGGACTGGATGAGGAAGACATTGACAAACTGGTCAGTTTTATTCAGGATAAAAATATTGATCACCGGAGACTTAATCATTTGAATAAAGTCAGCATTCAGGAAAAAACTTTCAACAACATTATCAATTCAATAAACAGAAGCAAAAATGCCTCTTTCGAAAAAGTTCTTTACAGTTTGGGAATCAGATATATCGGCGAAACAACAGCCAAAATTCTGGCAAAGTCCTTCCTGAATATCGACAATCTGATAAATGCCTCATACGAAGATTTAGTTGCAGTAGATGGCATTGGAGAGAGAATATCTGAGAGTCTGACCGCTTTTTTTAGCAGTAAAAAGAATATTCAGATCATTGAAAGATTAAAGGAGGAGGGCTTAAACTTTGAAATAAAAGGTGATGTTAAGCAAAAAAGCACTCTTGACGGAAAGACATTTGTTGTAACAGGAAATTTCGGATCAAAAGAGATAAGGGATAATCTCAAATCACAAATAGAGGAGCTGGGGGGAAAAGTAGTTTCCGGAATAACAAAAAACCTCGATTATCTGATAGCAGGGGACAAGGCCGGACCGGAAAAAATCAAAAAAGCCAATGAGCTGAATATAAAAATAATAGATAAAAATGAATTTGAAAATATATTAATTTAACTTACACTTCTGTCATTATGCCGGAAGTTCCGGCATAATGACAGAAGCAGAGTATCAGGTTCTTATTTTTGATCCCTTCACAGAGAAGAATACCAAGTAGATATAATAGATAAACAGGCAGCTTATTGCCGCTACTATTCCGACGCTTTTCTGGACTGCTCCCATAAGGGGAGTGAGAATTGCTGCTCCGATAACAGCTGTGGATATCACCCCGGATGCAACTTTTGACAAAGGTCCGAGATCCTCCAGGGCAAGGTTGAATATTGTCGGCCACATTATCGAATGGAATAAACCCGTAGCCAGGAAAAGAACTATAGCTATGCTTCCTGAGGATGCTCCGAGTACAAGAGATGCACCAACTAAAATTGCTCCGCCAATGGCACATAATGAGAGTATGGTGCGGGCAGTGAATTTGCGCAGAATGAATATACCAGCCAGTCGTCCCACCATAAGGCCGCCCCAGTAATATTTCAGCCAGTCTGTTCGCTGGGCTGCAGTAAGATCGAGTCCGAGTTCCCTTGTATAATCAGCAAAAAAACTTGGTATACCAATCTCAATTCCCATATAGAAAAATATTGCAAGAGATCCAAGCCATACGTGGGGATACTGAAAGGCACTTGACTTATACTTTTTAGGTTTAACAGCCATATCCTTATCTTCTTCACCTATCTCCGGAAGTTTAAGGAAAAACATTACAACAAGAATTGCAACCGCAATCACTGCAAGGATAATGAAAGGTCCCTGAACCTGCTTTGGATCCATGGCACCTGAATCTCCGTCACCGGAGATTATCAGCATAGAGACAAAAACAGGAGCTATTACCGTAGCCACCGAGTTGAGCGCATTGGTAAGAGTCAATCTGCTGGCTGCTGTTTTGGCAGGTCCCAGTGCATTGACATAAGGATTAACCACAACCTGAAGAATTACGATGCCGATTGCAAAAACTGCCACGCCGCCTAAAAATGGAATATATCCGACAGCAACCAGAGGTATGCACAGAAAAACGCCAAGAGCAAGCATTGCCATACCGGTCATTACACCGTTTTTATAACCGATACGGTGGATAAGGAATCCAACAGGTATGGAGAGAGCGTAAGCACCAAAGAAAAACGAATTAGGCAGTTGCTTTAACACCTCACCATTTTTCAGGCTGTCGAGTTTGAAGGCCTCCTTTAAAAAGTCGATCATCGAATTATTCATGGTAGTCATGAAACCTATCAGAAAAAACAGAGCGGCCATGACAATCAGCGGAAACAGGTATTTATTTTTACTCATTTTATTTTACTTTATATTAATTGCTAAACTTTATCAGAATAATTTTTTTGCACCGTCACCTATTTCGGCAACATAGAATTCAGGTTTAAGGCCGGTTTTGATTGTATAATTTTCGCCCACCTGCTCAATGAAGGTTTCGACCGAGTCATCCTCAACAAGACTGACAGTGCATCCTCCAAACCCTCCGCCTGTCATGCGTGAACCAATAACACCCTCTATCTTCCATGCTTCTTCAACCATTGTGTCAAGTTCAAGACTGGTTACTTCATAATCAATTCGCAATGATTCATGTGATGCATTCATCAGTTCTCCGAAACGCTTCAGATTAGAATTTTTCAGCTCCTGAACAGCCTCTTTTGTCCGATCTATTTCACTTATTACATGCCTTGCCCTCTTCATGGCTACAATATCCTCAAACTCTTCTTCTATCTCCTTAAACTCTTCCATAGAGCATTCGACCAGCATCCTTACAGGTTTAAACCTGCTTATCTCCTTAACGGCAGTCTGGCACTCAGCAACCCTTTGGTTATAAACTCCGGCATCAAGTTTACGCGGACTATTGGTATTGCTTATCACTATTTTCACTCCGTCGAGCTTCACAGGAACAAGGTCATATTCGAGAGTATCGCAATTCAGGAAAATAGCATGGTCAGCTTTACCCATTCCTGAAGCAAACTGATCCATAATTCCGCACATAACACCAGCAAATTCATGTTCTGCTTTCTGAGCCATCTTAATTAATTCAATACGGTCGACATTAAGGTTCCAGGTATCATTAACGGCAACAGCCACTGCCATTTCCAGTGACGCGGAAGAGGACAAACCTGCTCCTCCCGGAACGTTACCGTAGATCAGGATTTGAGCCCCCTCCTCAAACCGGATTCCCCTTTTCATAAACTGGGCAAAAACACCAATGGGGTAGTTTACCCACTCTTTTCCAACCGGCTTGTTAAGGTCCTCAATATTAACCTCTGCCTTAAAATCGTCATTAAGAGAAATTAAACTGACTGCTTTACCGTGTGTTTTTCGTATCAGACAGTAGGTACCAAAACTTAATGCACACGGAAAAACATAACCACCGTTGTAGTCGGTGTGCTCACCAATGAGATTTACCCTTCCGGGCGAAAAATATCCGTGGAAGTCGCCCTCCCCGTATATCCGGGTAAATTCTTTTTTTAATTGGTCAATGGTCATAATATGATATTTAAATTAAAGTAATTTTCACTATAAGCTATTCCTTACTATCAGTTTCGAAGGATTTCTGACCTTCCCGTTCTCTTTAAACAACAGCATTTCCCCCAAAGTCCGGCCCATCTCCCTGAAGTCTGTCGAGATGGTAGTAACGCCACCTGCCACAGCCTCTTTCAGAACAGAATCATTAAACGATACGATACCGAATTTCTTTCCAAGTTTATATTTATATTCTCCGGCAATCTTCACCATCTGAACAAGATCTGAATCCTGGGTAAGAAACCAGGCTTCATAGAGACCGGGTCTTGCACCGTCAATATTCTTAATAATCTGATAGTTAAAATTATTCTCCCTGCAAAATCTCTCAAATCCTTTAATCCTTTCAGCAGGCTCTTTAAGTGCCGGCTGAACAAATACCAGTTTCCTGTATTTCTTCAGCAGTCCGGTTCCTTCATGCAGGGCATCGTAAAAATCCTGCTCAAAATCCTGATATACAGCCGGAAAATCATTAAGATCAGATTTCAGGTGATCCATGATATAGACATTATCTTTTGGAAGCTTTGAAAGCAGGCTGCATATATTATTAAAATTTACCGGCATAATGATATATGAGGTATAGTATCCAATGCTCTTTATTATCAGATTGCTGAATAACTTATAGTTATAATGATGAAAAAAGACATCAAGATCAGCTCTCCCTTTCAGTACATCATAAAGAGAATTGTATACTGCCTCTCTGCATGAATCCATTTCGTCGAAAATGACAAAGACTTTCCGCTCATAAGGGATTTCATCAGAAATTATATAGTAACCTTTACCCGGCTGACTGATTATTATTCCTTTTGCTTTTAATTCTTTGAAGGCTAACATAACTGTATCCCTGCTGACATTTTGTTCAGAGCAAATCCGATTTACCGAAGGCATCTTCTGTCCTTTATGCAACGTACCATTCCGGAGGGCATGAATTACAGATTCTATAATTTGCCTGTATTTTGGCGTAGCGGATTTTAAATCAATTGCAATAAATCTTTTTGACATCCGGGTTCAGTTTTAACAAAAATAGAAGAAACTCGAAATAATTTTGATGTTATTAAACACCACTGAAAAAAGGCAGTTGTTAACAGAGCTTCCTTTTTTTTAAATCCCGACTCTTTGAATAGGACAAAAATAATAATATGTCTATTTTTTTATACATTTGAACTCGTAAAATCAAACCAGGGGTGAATGAAGACAATTATCGAACTATTTGAAACAACAGTTGCCAACTATCCGGATAATGTATATCTGTGGGAAAAAAAGGATGGCAAATTTCAGGGAATTACGTATAAAGAGACAAGACAGAAGGTAATAAATCTTGCTGCCGGACTTTTGTCTGTTGGTTTTAAAAAAGGGGAAAGGACAGGTCTGATCTCCGACGGTCGAAATGACTGGATAATAAGTGAACTGGGAATCCTCTATGCCGGGGGAGTAAATGTCCCTCTTTCGGTAAGATTAAATGAAAATGAACTGATTTTCAGGCTACAGCACAGTGGAAGCAAGTATATTTTTGTTTCCCGGGAGCATGCGCACAAGGCTGAAGCGATAAGGGATAAACTTCCTGAACTGAAAAAAATAATCTTCCTCGATGAAAAAGAAAATCCGGGAGAGGATGATCTCGACCTGAAAACCCTCATGAAGCTTGGAGAGGAGTTTCTGAAAACCAACAGCGATAAAGTTGAGGAGGTATGGCGTAATATACAACCGGACGATCTTGCCAATATAAGCTACACTTCAGGAACTACCGCTGATCCTAAAGGTATAATGCTTTCCCACCTCAACTATGCGGCAAATGTTGTTCAGTCAAACACTTTAATGGAGTTGCATTCCGACTGGAGAACCCTGGCAATTCTTCCATGGGATCACGCCTTCGCCCATACCTGCTGTCTCTATGCTTTCATGTATAAAGGTGCAAGTATTGCATCAATAGAGGTTGGCAGGACACCTTTGGAAACTTTAAAAAATATTCCGGGTAATATTAAAGAGATTCAGCCAACACTGATGATGAGCGTACCTGCTTTTTCAAAAACATTCAAGAAAAATATTGAAAAGCAGATACGTAATAAAGGTAAATTCTTATACAAAGTGTTTCTTTTCGCCCTGAAGGTGAGCTACCTTTATAATGGTCTGGCCTACGACAAAGGCAAAGGCTGGAAGATCATTCTGAAACCGGCTGTCTGGTTATTTGATAAAATTCTTTATAAAAAAATTCGGGAAGGTTTTGGAGGGAAACTCCAATTCTTCATCGGAGGAGGTGCCCTGCTCGATATTGAACTTCAACGTTTCTTTTATGCTATAGGCATACCTATTTGTCAGGGTTACGGACTGACAGAAGCAGCTCCGGTAATATCGTCTAATGCCCTTCATGCAATTAAACTGGGTTCTTCAGGAAGACTTGTAAAGCATCTGGACTTAAAAATACTGGATGAAGAGGGGAATGAATTACCTGCAGGACAAAAAGGTGAAATAGTAGTCAGGGGCGACAATGTAATGGCAGGTTACTGGAATAATCAGGCTGCCACTGAAGAGACCATTAAGGACGGCTGGCTCCATACAGGAGATCTTGGCTACATGGACAAAGACGGATTTCTTTATGTACTGGGGCGGTTTAAAAGTCTGCTGATAGGGAATGACGGAGAAAAGTACAGTCCGGAAGGCATCGAGGAAGCTATTGCTGAAAAGTCACCTTTCATACAGCAAATCATGCTGTACAATAATCAAAGTTCATATACTGCCGGAATGATTGTCCCTGAAATAACAGCCATCAATCAGGAACTGAAAAAACGTGATTTTGAACCCGGAAGTGATGAAGGCAACAGAGAGTCACTTAGAATTATCAACGAATCGCTGAATCAGTTCAAAAAAGGAGGAGCTTTTGAAGATATGTTCCCCGACAGGTGGTTACCTGCCGCAACTGTTATTGTACCTGAATCCTTTAACCAGGAAAACGGTCTGCAAAACACTACAATGAAAATAGTAAGAGAAAAAATTTGTAATTATTTTAATAAAGAACTTGAATTTCTGTTCACTCCTGCTGCCAGAAACATTGAAAATGATGTGAACCTTGCAGCAATTAAAAAATGGAATTCGTAGAAAACCTTTTATAGTTTATGATTATTGAAACATTTTGTTACCCGCGGGCAGCCGTTATCGGGAATCCTTCTGACGGTTATTTCGGGAAAACCATTGCATTTCTGTTTTCAAATTTTCAGGCAAAGGTTCAGTTATACCAAACCCCGGAACTGGACATTCAGCCGCAGCGTCTCGATAAGACACATTTTAACAGTATTAAGGAGCTTGTTGAAAATGTAAACCTGTCGGGCTACTATGGCGGAATCAGACTGCTGAAAGCAACCATTAAAGTTTTTTACGATTACTGCTCACAAACGGGTATAAAATTGGATGATCGCAACTTCACAATACGATATAATTCAAATATCCCTCTCAGACTCGGACTTGCCGGGAGCAGCGCTATAATTACTGCCTGTATGAAAGCTCTGATGAAGTTTTACGGAATAGATATTCCGAAAGCCATAATGGCCAACCTTGTTTTAAGTGTGGAAGACAAGGAGCTGGGAATAGCTGCGGGACTTCAGGACAGGGTTGCCCAGGCCTACGGACAGCCGGTTTATATGGATTTTAATAAAAAGCTGATGGAACAGCAGGGGTATGGTTATTATGAAGTTCTTGATGCTTCGCTTTTCCCGAATATGTATATAGCATTCCGAAAAAATCTTTCAGAGGGAACGGAAGTACTGCATAATAATCTGCGTGCACGATTTAATATCGGTGAAAAAGCAGTGCTTGAGGCAATGGATAAATGGGCAGGCTACACAGATAAATTCCGTCAGGCCCTGCTAAATCATGATTGTGAAGCAATGCACCACCTGATAAATGAAAACTTTGATCTGCGGAGAAGCCTTATTCCTATCACCAGGGGCAATATCGAAATGGTTGAAGCAGCCCGTGAAGCCGGTGCCTCAGCAAAATTCACAGGATCAGGAGGTGCAATCATAGGAACATATAAGGACGAAGAAGTATATAATAAGCTGGTTTCATCGTTAGCAAAAAAAGATATAGAAGTAATAAAACCAAACATCGTAAATCAATCATAAAATGATCAAAAAGGCTGTAATACCCGCTGCCGGTTGGGGAACCCGGTTTTTGCCAATTACAAAATCACAACCAAAAGAGATGGTCCCCATAGTAGACACCCCTGTAATACAGTATGTTGTAGAGGAGGCTGTGGCCAGCGGTATAACTGACATCCTAATGATAATAGGAAAAGGGAAACGCGCTATTGAGGAGCACTTCGACAGAAGTCCGGTACTAGAAGAATGGCTGACAGCAAAAAAGCAATTCGACCTGCTGGAGCAGATAAAAAAGATATCAAATCTTGCAAACATACACTTCATCTGGCAAAAAGAGATGAACGGACTTGGGGATGCCATTCGTTATGCCCGTTATCATGTTGGCAAAGAACCTTTTGCAGTGCTACTGGGGGATACCCTGATAAGCGGAGAAGGAGATCCTATCACAAAACAACTTATTGAAGTTTATGAAAGATTTAAAAGTTCGGTTGTGGCACTCGAAGAGGTTCCGATAGAAAGCATCCACCGGTATGGTGTAATAAAAGGCAAAATACTTGAAAAGAATGTTCTGATTGCTGAAGATTTTATAGAGAAACCATCTGTCAAAGAAGCACCTTCAAACCTTGCAATTGCAAGCAGGTATATCTTTACCCCGGAAATTTTCGACTATCTGGATAGTACAAAACCGGGAAAGAACAATGAAATACAACTTACTGATGCTATGCGTGATATGGTTAAAAAATATGCCATGTACGGACTGCAGTTCAAAGGAACACGCTATGATATCGGGAATAAACTGGATTTCCTTAAAACCAATATTATTTATGGCCTGATGCATGAGGAGGTAGGCGAACCACTGAGAGAGTGGCTTAAGGAGTTTACTGCCAGTCTTTAGTCATACGCTTATTGCTGCAGGATTAACCATTGTATTTTTTTTGGAGTTTGTGTGTTGATCAGATTCCCGCAAAATTAGTGGCATATATTTCATTACTCATGCAATCCGCACTCTTTGCCTGAATTATGCTCCCACCACCAGCGGCCTGCACGGAAATCCTCCCCTTCCCTTATTGCCCGGGTACATGGTTCACAGCCTATGCTCACAAATCCGCGGTCATGCAGAGCGTTATAGGGAACATTATGCTCTTTAACGTATGACTTTACCCGGTCCAGACTCCAGTCAAGCAGAGGATTAAATTTTATAATCCTGTTACCTTCATCCCATTCAACCTCACCAAGGTTGCTTCTGTTCTCCGACTGGGAAGAGCGGAGACCGGTAATCCACACGGACATACCCTCAAGAGCTCTTCTCAGCGGAATGACCTTCCTGATATAGCAGCACTCTTTTCTGTTTTCAACAGATTCATAAAAACTGAACGGCCCCTTTTCATTAAGCATCTTCTCCACCTCTTTTGCAGGAGGGAAAAATGCTGTAATTGATTTGCCATATCTTTCCAGTGTGCTGCGATATACTTTATATGTCTCTTCAAACAACCTGCCGGTGTCCAGGGTAACCACTTTAACAGGAATATCATTCCTGAAAATAATATCTGTAATCACCTGGTCTTCATAGCCAAAACTTGTAGTAAATATTACCTTTCCCGGATAGCCGGCAGTGAGTAAATTTAACTTTTCAACAACTGTTTTTCCTTTTAATTCAGATAACAGATCATCAACCAGTTCTCTTCCTGTCATAGCCTGTTCATAAAAAAATGTTCATAAATCTTTAGTGCAACCCATGCATCGGTTGCAGCGTAAATTTCCTGAGCGAAACTAAGGTTGGCGGCTTCCCAGTTGGACAGTTGCTGAGATTTTGAAATGCGAAATCCCAGTATTATTGCAGAAAGTTTCTTCAGACTGAAATTCTTTATTCCGAAATCTTTCGCACAATCCTGCAATTCGACAAATCCAAGGGGTGTAAAGTTTTTTAAATCCTGCAGTCCCTTTATATCATCATGAATAGCCACTCCTGCTTTTTTTATGTTTGGAGAGGATAATATCTCCCGGATCTCATAAGGTAAACCCAGCTTGTTGATCCTGAACAGGAAAGCCTTCTTGTCAGTTGACATTTGAAGCAGTGCAGTCCTGTTAATCACACCTTTCTTAAACGAGGGTTTGGTCTCTGTGTCAAATCCAACCACCTCTTGTGAAGCAAGAATACTGACTGCTTCCTTAACCTGCTCCGGTTTATCTACTATGACAATATCTCCGTTGAAATATCCAAGTGGTAAATTATCAACCTCTTCTCTTGTTATACTTTCCCTTAACATCATATTATTCCTCATCCGACATAGTATCCCAGAATTTTTCAAACCACTCGGGTTTATCATTTTTTCTTTTTTGCTTGTCAGGTTTTGCCCTGTTCTCACCAAAATCAATATTACCTGCCAGCAGCATATGTATTGCCCTCAAAACATTTACAAGACGCTGTCCCCAGTAGTTATCAAAATTCAGAATGCATTCAAAAAGTGCATCGTTCATTACCTTCTCATCTCCAATACTGTATGAGGTAACAAAATCCTTCATATCCTGATAAATGTCCAGCAGACTTTCTGATATACTGGCTGTTACCTTTTCATAGCCAAACTGAATATCAGGATCAAAAACTTCATAATAGCTGTCATACTCGCCAAGCATCTGCAGCCAGTAATGCTGGAGGATATTATAATCCATCTCGGTAACATATTTTTCCAGTTCGTCATCCTGCAACCTTTCCGCCTCCGGAAGCATCGCTGCCTTCAGATAGAGGAGTGGCAAAACAAGCTGAAGTTTTTTTAAATTATCGGGAACAGAAAAATTACGTACATTCTCAATGGTCCCGCAATATTCGTTTGCAACGGTAACGAATTCAACAACTCCTTTTGAATATATTATTGAATTTAAATTTTCTTCTGCCATAATTACAAAACTGATATCGCAAACAAAAGTAAAAAAGATTTTGAAGATAAAAAGCCCCCGGGTTTTTATTGATATTTGTTTTATCTATCATGAAAGACTATTATTACACTGACCGATTATTCCGGAATTCATTCGTCTCCTCCCCACTCCAGCTTCCTGTCAACTCTCCATAAAATCTTATGATTATCAAGAAGCCACTTCATAACCTCAATACTTTTTTCCCTGTTACCTTCAAGTTGAAAAAGAAGACTTTCATAAGTACAGGGTACTTCAAGAATTTTCCTTATCCGGTTGCTTATGGTATCAAATTCAAAAGAACTCAAACCCTTCCCTGTCATCGATTTACATACGTCGCACTGTCCGCATTCAGGAGAATCATATTCGCCGAAATATTGAAGTAACATCCGGCTGCGACATTTTGTAGCTAATGTTGCATAGTTAATTACAGCCTCGATTCTTTCCGTATAATCTTTTTTTCTCAAAGAATAATTCTCTTTCGAAATCCGCAGAAATCCCTTTCTGATTCTCTCTTTACCAAAATATATATATGGTGTTTGGTTTCGCGGAACGTAATCAATGATTTTTGATTTTCTAAGGTACTTCAGATAGTTATAAATCATCTCCTTGGTAATGCCTGCCCTTGTGGAAAGCAACTCCTCATCAATTGTTACATATCCGCTGAACAGACCCGTATATGACCTTAAAATCAACTTAATAAATCCATCGAATTCAGCATTGGCGACCTGGAACTTATAGAGATCATCCCGGGAGACGATAAAAAATATGCGCGACGGACTGTCAACTTCTTCTGTAAACTCGAGATATCCCTCCCGCTGCAGGATTTTAAGGCTGTTATACACAACGGTTTGCCTGAGTTTATATGTTTGTGAGAATGTCTGCAGACTAAACGGGAAAACCTGTCCTTTTCCAAATCCTTCTGCAATCTGAAGATAATTACATACAGACTGGTAAATTTTCTCTATTGTCTCCATATCCGGAAATGTTTCCGGGATATGTTTTTTCAATTTAAGCTTATCAGCGTTATTAAAAAGTAATACCGCTGCTGCCTTTTTGCCGTCACGGCCCGCTCTTCCTGCTTCCTGAAAGTATGCTTCGAGAGAATCAGGAGGATCATAATGAACCACAAACCTGACATCAGGTTTGTCTATCCCCATTCCGAATGCATTGGTTGCAATTATGACCCTGGTTTTCCCGGACAGCCATTCATCATGTTTCCGGCCTCTTTCAGCATTACTTAGCCCTGCATGATAATAATCGGCAGATATTCCCCTCTTCCGCAATTCCACGGAGAGCTCACGACTTACTTTCCTTCTCCTGACATAAACAATACCTGATCCCTTTGCAGTTCTCAGTGTTTCCAGCAAATAGTCAATCTTATTCTCCTTAAGTCGCACCAGGTAGCTGAGGTTCTCCCTCCGGAATGACATTTTAATGACATTTGTCTCCCTGAATCCAAGCTTCTCCTGTATATCTTCCACTACTCCGGGAGTAGCTGTTGCAGTCAGCGCTAAAAATCTGACTCCGGGTAAAAAATCCCGGAGGACAGAGATATTCAGATAGCTGGGCCTGAAATCATAGCCCCACTGTGATATGCAGTGAGCTTCATCAACAGCAACCAGATTGACATCCATTTTGGTCAGCTTCTCTGTAAAGTATGCAGAATTTAATCTTTCCGGAGCAATGTACAGGAATTTGTAATCCCCCCACACAGCATTATCAAGTGTTATTTTTATCTCCAGTGCCGACATGCCACTATGAATTTGCAAGGCCTTGATACCCTTACGCTTTAAATTTTCAACCTGATCTTTCATCAAAGCAATAAGAGGAGTTATTACAATGCATATTCCTTTTTGAGACAGGGAATATACCTGAAATGTTATAGATTTTCCACCTCCGGTCGGCATCAATCCCAGTGTATCTTTTCCGGCAGCAACTGATTCAATAATATCAAGTTGCAAAGGACGAAAATCAGAATATCCCCAAAAACGGTTTAGTATTTTTCTGTAATCTTCCATATACAACTGATCATTAAATCATTTTTAACCTAAAATAACCTGTAAAATTAATATTTCGTTGTTGTTTAACAATTTTTATTATTCAGAGCGGTACCAATAGCAATCTTATTAACCAGTTCTAATTTAAATTTTTGTAATTTTGCGCTTTAATTTAAATATAAAATATCAGCCAATGTCGTTCTACTCAGATAAAATAGCATTTGAAGGATTAACATTTGATGATGTATTGTTAATTCCCGGATATTCAGAAATATTGCCTAAAGATGTGGAACTAACATCGCATTTCTCCAGATCAATTATAATAAATGCGCCTATAGTTACGGCAGCAATGGATACTGTAACAGAACATAAGATGGCCATTGCAATAGCACGGGAAGGCGGGATAGGTGTAATCCATAAAAATATGAGCATTGATGAGCAGGCTCACCAGGTAACAACAGTTAAAAGGGCAGAAAACGGAATGATTTATGACCCGGTTACAATAACCAGGGAAAAAAAGGTGGCAGATGCTGTCGCTCTTATGACCAAATATAAAATAGGCGGTATTCCCGTAGTTGATAAGGAAGGTCATCTGGTTGGCATAGTCACCAACCGCGATCTGCGTTTTGAAAAAAATATGGAGCGTCCGATAGAAGAGGTTATGACCAGGGAAAATCTCATTTCAACGACTGAGTCGACCGACCTGGAAAAAGCTGCTGAAATACTTCAGCTTCACAAAATAGAAAAACTACCCGTTGTAGATAAGAATAATAAACTAATTGGCCTGGTAACCTACAAGGATATTACCAAAGCAAAGGATAAGCCATTTGCATGTAAAGATGAAAAAGGCAGATTGAGAGTAGCAGCAGGAATCGGGATAGCAATTGACACAATGGACAGGGTTGATGAGCTCATCAGGGCACAGGTTGATGCTCTGGTAATAGACACTGCGCATGGTCACTCCAAAGGTGTTATTGAAATATTAAGAAGAATAAAAGCCAAATATCCTGAAAAAGATATTATTGCAGGAAATATAGGCACAGAAGAAGCTGCCGTTGCTTTGGTAAAAGCAGGTGCCGATGCAGTAAAAGTCGGAATAGGTCCCGGTTCTATTTGTACCACACGTGTTATTGCGGGGGTGGGTATTCCCCAACTTTCGGCCGTATACAGTGTATCCAAAGCCATTAATGGAAGTGGTGTGCCGGTTATAGCTGACGGGGGAATCCGTTACTCCGGGGATATTGTCAAAGCCCTTGCTGCCGGTGCAAATTCAGTGATGGCAGGCGGACTGTTTGCTGGTGTTGAAGAGTCACCGGGTGAAACCATACTTTACCAGGGAAGAAAATTTAAATCCTACCGCGGAATGGGTTCTATTGAAGCGATGCAAAAGGGATCAAAGGACCGTTATTTCCAGGATATGGAGGAGGATATCAAAAAACTGGTGCCGGAAGGAATTGCAGCACGGGTGCCCTATAAAGGAACCTTGTATGAAGTGCTCTTTCAGTTAATTGGAGGATTACGGGCAGGAATGGGATATTGCGGTGCTAAAAATATTAAAATGCTTCAGGAGGCAAAATTTACCAAAATAACAAATGCAGGAGTGGATGAGAGTCACCCGCATGATGTCTCAATAACGCGTGAAGCTCCTAACTACAGTAGTCGTTGAAAATAAAAAAATAAACTGGCGGCATAGATCGTTAATAATAAACAGGGTTTGCAGAAGTTATTGATACAAATGTACAGTCAAAAATAAATGATGGGATCTTTTATGCTCAGACGACTTTCGCAATATAAGACAGTATTTCTGGCTGCAATATTTTTCTATAGCTGCCAAAACAGTGAACCTGTTGATGATAAAATGGTAGCCCGCGTTGGAACAAAGAGACTCTTTTTGTCGGAAATATCATCAGTTGTTCCAAATGAAGCCAGTAAGGAAGACAGCATCCTAATGGCTGAAGATTATATAAAAAAGTGGATTAAACGCGAACTGATGATCCAAAAAGCTGAGGAGAACCTCTCTGCCGAACTAAAGAATGTGACACGTGAACTTGAAGATTACAGAAAATCTCTGATAATATACAGATATAAGAATGAGCTGCTGGCCCAAAAAATGGACACTTCAGTTACAGAAGAGCAGATATTTAATTATTACATCAACAATTCTGACAACTTCAAACTGAATAACAATATTGTGAAAGCGATATTCATTAAAATACCCGGTGAATTTGCCAATCCTGAACAGCTTAAGTCGATGTGCAGGAATACCGGTGAGCAGGGAATCATGGAACTCAGAGAATACTGTCATCAGTATGCCAAAGGATTTGATAATTTCAACGATACATGGGTAGACTTTGAGCTGGTAGCTAAAAATATCCCGCAACCGATTGAAAAAGAGGAACAGTTTTTGCGTCAAAACGACATGATAGAGCTTAATGATTCAAACTATTACTATCTTGTTGCTATACAAGACTATAAACTGAGAAATGACCAGGCTCCTCTCGAGTATGTTTCCGGAGAAATTAAAAATCTGATACTTAACCACAGGAAAGTTGAATTTTTAAAACAACTGGAAAATAATGTATATTCGGAAGGTCTCAGAAAAAACGATTTTGAAATTATTGACACAGAAAATTAAAATATAATATAATGCATAATCTGAATAGAATATCAATTCTTCTGATTGCGATGCTTCTTGCCACAGGAAACCTCTTTTCCCAGGATAAAGTGGTTGATCAGATAGTGGCAGTAGTAGGAGGCAATATCGTTCTGAAATCTGACATCGAAAAGATGTTTATTGACCAGCAGGCACAGGGAATTACTTCCCAGGGAGACATGAAATGTGAAATTTTTGAAAATTATCTGGTTGATAAATTACTAATTGCTGAAGCCGAACTCGACACACTTATAGAGGTAACCGACAGTCAGGTTAACCAGCAGATGGAATCTCAACTCCAGATGTATATTGCACATTTCGGTTCAGAACAGGCTGTGGAAAACTTCTTTAAAAAACCAATTGCCGAGATCAGAGCTGAGATGCAGATGGTTATCCGTGATCAATTGCTGAGTTCACAGATGAAAAATAAAATTGTCCAGGATGTCACTGTCACTCCTTCAGAAGTGCGACAGTTCTACAGAACAGCCTCCGAAGATGAGATTCCGGTAATACCCGAACAGTACGAATACGCTCAAATTACTATCAGGCCCCAGATAGAACTGGAAGAGGAAAACAGGGTAAAGGCGGAACTGCGCGAATTAAAGAGGCGCATCGAAGAGGGTGGAAGTTTTGCAGCTATGGCTGTAATGTACTCTGAATGTCCGTCTGCCCCCAACGGAGGTGAATTGGGCTATCTGGGCCGGGCACAGCTGGATCCTGAATATGCTTCAAGGGCATTTAACCTGAAGGATGACAAAATATCAAATGTTGTTGAATCAGAGATGGGATTTCATATTATTCAACTCATAGACCGGCAGGGAGATAAAGTAAACACCCGCCATATACTGATGAGACCGAAAATATCGCCTGAAGCAAAGGAGGAGGCGCTAAGCCGGCTGGATAGTCTTGCTAACCTGATAAGAAAAGAGAAGATTTCATTTTCTGATGCTGCTATAAACTTTTCTTCTGACAAAAACTCAAGGGCTAACGGCGGAATAGCAATCAATCCAAATACTCTGTCTTCCGGATTCACAATTGAAGAGTTGGATCCGGATGTCAGCAAAGTGCTTACAAACTTGAAGATAAATGAGATTTCCGATCCCTTCGAAACTTTAGATCAGGAGACTAAGCAGACAGTTTTTAAGATTGTGAAATTATTGGAAAAGACCGAAGCACATAAGGCAAATCTGCAAAATGATTATCAGAAGCTGGCAGACATGTTTCTTGCCCAAAAAAAGGAAAAAGTTCTTAAAGAGTGGATTGGAAGAAAACAGGCAGAGACATACATAAAAGTTGATCCCACCTATGCCAATTGTAATTTTGAATTTGGCAACTGGATCAAATAAAGGACTCATCGGACTCATTCAAACTGCGAAACAGACAATAGATTTATTTCCGCAAATGAGTTGGATTAATATTTCAAGTGACATATTATATTTTTGATAATAAAAAATTATAAACGAATGAATGATGTTGAAGCCTTGGATTCACTGCGTTCAAAGTTTGACAAACTACTGAATGAAATCACAAAAGTCATATACGGACAGGATGAGATAGTCACTGAAGTTCTGGTATCACTGTTCAGCCGGGGACACGTTCTTTTAATAGGAGTACCCGGACTGGCTAAGACTTTGATGGTCACTACGATTTCTAAAATTCTGGGACTTAAGTATAACCGGATTCAGTTTACTCCCGACCTGATGCCTTCTGACATAATCGGAACGGAAATTCTTGACAAGGAGCGCCAGTTTAAATTTTTACAGGGTCCCCTCTTTGCCAACATCATTCTGGCAGACGAAATTAACCGTACACCTCCAAAAACACAATCGGCTCTTCTTGAGGCTATGCAGGAAAGAGCAGTAACAGTGGCGGGGCAACGTTTTGAGCTGGGAAGTCCCTTTTTTGTTCTCGCTACACAAAATCCCATTGAACAGGAGGGTACCTATCCGTTGCCCGAAGCTCAGCTTGACCGGTTTATGTTTTCTGTGTGGATTGACTATCCCAAATTCGAAGATGAAATTACTATTGTGAAAAATACAACCTCTAATCTTAACTTTGAACTGCAACCGGTTATCTCAGGCAATGAGATCTTGTTTTACCAGGATCTGATAAGAAAAATCCCCATAAATAACAATGTCTTGCAGTATGCGGTGTCGCTGGCTGCTAAAACAAGACCGGGTAACGGAATGGCTTCCGGTATAGCTAACCAGTATCTTAAATGGGGAGCCGGACCGAGAGCTTCCCAGTATTTGGTGGTTGGGGCAAAAACACATGCCGCTCTGCATGGAAAATACTCCCCTGACATTGAAGATGTGAAAGCCGTTGCGCCCTCTATTCTCAGACACCGGATCATAAAAAATTATAAAGCAGAAGCTGAAAATGTCACAGTGGAACAAATAATTGAAAATATACTTTGATGCTCAACTGGTCGTCCATTCAGGTAAATCCTAACCTGCCTGTCCGGTTAATGATACTGACCCTTCTCATTATTTTATCTCTTACATCCTTTTCACAGGAAAAAAAGAGAGTGGATATTGAAGAGGCTCAATTCCTTGAGGCTGACGAGAATATAGCTCCCAATGCGCAGCGACTCGTAGGAAATGTCAGGATCAGACACGAGGATATACTCATGTGGTGCGACAGTGCATATACCTATACAGGTACAAACAGGGTTGATGCTTTTGGAAACGTTCATATCAACCAGGGAGATTCTGTAGATCTTTATGCGCAAAAAATCTTTTATAATGGTGATATCAGCTTTGCGAGGGCAATCGACAGCGTGCGACTTATCAACAAGACCACTACCCTCTTCTCTGACACTCTCGATTATGATATTGAGGCTAATATCGGTTATTACGATAACAACGGCAAAATTGTAGACAGCACAAATACTCTTACAAGTCTTACAGGTAAGTACTATATTGATCAGGACCTAATATATTTCTATAACAACGTAAGGGCTTACAGCGATGACTATACCCTTGAGAATGATACCCTTATATACAATACGGTTACAGGCATCCTGACTATTCAGGGACCTACGACAATACGTGACTCTGCATATACGCTTTATGCCGAAGATGGCTGGTATGATTCAAATAACGGAGAAGCCGAATTGCTTCAAAATCCGAGAATATATAACGAAACCCAACAACTGGAAGCATCTTATATAAAATATAATGAAATAGACGGCAAAGGCCGGGCCTCAGGACAGGTAAGAATGGAAGATTTCGAAAATAAGGTTATTGTAACCGGTAATACAGCTGAATATCTCGAAAAAATGGAGATCGCTATTGTGACTGATTCAGCTCTGTTTATGACATACTCAGAAGAAGATACCCTGTTCCTGCATGCCGATACCCTAAGAACAGTCCCCGACACAATTGAAGGAGAGAAAATAGTAATGACATACTTCGGTACCAGGTTCTACAGATCAGATATTCAGGGAGTATGTGATTCACTGGTATATTTCACCAAAGATTCTGTAGTTCAGTTATTCTATAATCCCACTTTATGGTCAGATATTCGTCAGTTGAGTGCAGACATGATAAGCATGAAACAGAATACAGAAGCCCCTGATGAAATTTATCTTAACAACAACAGCTTTATTATTTCAAAACTTGACTCCGGCCGGTTCGATCAGATCAAAGGAAGGGAGATGATTGGTTATGTTGTTGATAATAAAATTTCCAGTATTGAAGTAAACGGAAACGGCCAAACTCTTTACTATGCCCGGGAAGACAGTACTATAATAGGCCTTAACAGAGCAGAAAGCAGCAGGATATCAATTCAGTTTAAAGACGACAAGGTATACCGTATTGCATTTCGCCAATCTCCCCAGGGAAACCTTAAACCTCTCTTTGAAGTAACAGAAGAGGAGAAAAAACTGAGCGGATTCGAATGGAAAGCAGAAATACGGCCACTGTCAAGACATGATGTATTCAGAAGGGATGACAAAGATAAACCAGGGGATACAGAAATAACAACTGAGGTACCACAGGAATGAAAAATGCAGGCCGGATTAATATTAATTACAGACAAATTAATCTGAATATTAATTTTTATTAAATTAAGTGCGTAAATATGAATATTATTAAAAAAATATTATAATATTTGCAGGAAATCGAAAGAGATTAAAATGAATTTTATAGTAAACATATACATTCTCGACCTTCTAATTGGTATTATTCTTCTTATCAGGAAGGATTGAGAGTGGTGTGTTGTATATTAAGAGCAAAGGAAGAAGCCATTCTCAAAAAAGAGGATGGCTTTTTTCATATATTAAAATTAAACATTATAAACGATGAGTGACAGACTTTACATTTTCGACACAACCCTGAGAGACGGGGAGCAGGTCCCCGGATGCCAGTTGAATACCGTTGAAAAGATTGAAGTTGCCAAGGCATTGCAGGAATTGGGAGTCGACATAATCGAAGCAGGATTTCCAATTTCAAGTCCGGGCGACTTTGAATCGGTAGTAGAAATTTCCAAAGCGGTTACATGGCCGACAATATGTGCCCTGACCCGCGCAGTCCAAAAAGATATAGATGTAGCAGCCGAATCCCTGAAGCATGCAAAAAAAGGAAGAATACACACAGGAATTGGTACATCATATTACCACATTTATAAAAAACTGAATTCCACTCCCGAAGCTATTCTTGAGAGAGCGGTAGAGGCAGTGAAGTATGCAAAAAAATATGTTGAAGACGTAGAGTTTTATGCTGAAGATGCGGGACGTACAGAAAATGAATTCCTCGCAAAGGTTGTCGGGGCTGTTATAAAAGCCGGAGCAACAGTTGTAAATATTCCTGACACAACAGGATACTGTCTGCCGAATGAGTTCGGTGAAAAAATAAAATACCTGAAAGAGAATGTTAATGGTATACATAAGGCAATTATATCAACGCACTGTCACAATGACCTGGGTATGGCAACCGCAAATACTGTCGCAGGAATTATGAATGGTGCCAGGCAGGTTGAAGTGACTGTTAACGGTATAGGAGAGAGAGCAGGCAACACCTCACTCGAGGAGGTGGTGATGATAATGAAAAGCCGTTACAAAGTACTTGATATAAAAACAGGTATTAACACAAAAAATATTTATCGTACAAGTCGTTTGGTATCTACCCTCATGAATATGCCTGTGCAACCCAATAAGGCTGTTGTAGGACGCAATGCCTTTGCACACTCCTCAGGAATACATCAGGACGGGGTTTTAAAATACCGGGAGAATTATGAAATAATGGATCCTACCGATGTGGGTATCAATGAATCAACAATTCTTTTGACAGCCAGAAGCGGAAGAGCTGCTCTCAAGCATCGCCTGGAGATCCTGGGTTACAAACTGAGCAAAGAGAAACTGGATGAGGTTTATGAAGAGTTTTTGAAACTGGCAGACAAGAAAAAAGACATTAAAGATGATGATATTGCCATGCTGGCTGGCGATCTTACAAGGCAGGAACATCGTATAAAACTTGATTTTCTGCAGGTACTGACAGGAAACAACCTGATTCCGGTTGCAATAGTACGTCTCAATATATCAGGAGAAAAATTTAATGCCACCGCAACGGGTAATGGTCCTGTAGATGCAGCCATAAAAGCAGTTAAGGAGATCATACGCAGGCAGGTATCCATTGAAGAATTCCTTGTTCAGGCTATCACCCGAGGTAGTGACGATATAGGAAAGGTTCATATGCAAATACAATATAATGAAGGAATATTTAACGGATTTGGAGCACATACCGATATCGTTACTGCATCTGTTGAGGCTTTCCTCGATGCAGTTAATAAAATACCGGTAAACGCTTAACAACAACAACAATTTTTATTATGGAAGCAAAAACATTATTTGATAAAATCTGGGATTCACACGTTGTTAAAAAAGTAGAAGAGGGTCCGAATGTACTTTACATAGATCGCCATCTGATCCATGAGGTAACCAGTCCGGTAGCCTTTTTAGGACTAAAGAAAAGAGGATTAAAAGTATTCAGGCCCGGACAGACTACGGCAACGCCTGATCATAATGTGCCTACGGAGAATCAGCATCTTTCAATCATTGATGAGCTTTCCCGTCACCAGGTGGAAGTTTTAAAAAGGAATTGTGAAGAACATGGAATTAAATATCACGACCTGCAGACCGACGGTCATGGTATAGTTCATATTATTGGCCCTGAACTGGGACATACACAACCGGGAAAAACAATTGTATGCGGCGACAGTCATACATCTACCCATGGTGCATTTGGAGCAATAGCTTTTGGCATTGGAACCAGCGAGGTAGAAATGGTATTGGCAAGCCAGTGCATTATGCAGCCCAAACCCAAAAAAATGAGGATCACCGTAAATGGCAAGCTAAATAAAGGAGTAACAGCCAAAGACATTGCCTTGTACATTATCTCCAAAATAACTACCAGCGGAGGTACAGGACATTTTATAGAGTATGCAGGATCAGCAATTACATCTCTTTCAATGGAGGGTAGGATGACTTTATGCAATCTCAGTATTGAAAGCGGCGCCAGGGGCGGAATGATTGCTCCTGATGAAACAACTTTTAACTACATAAAAGGACGTAAATATGCACCGTCGGGTGAAAAGTGGGATAAAACGGTTGAGAAGTGGAAAAAACTGAAGAGCGATGAAGATGCTGTTTTTGACCTTGAATATACATTTGATGCTGCCGACATTGAACCGATGATAACTTACGGTACTAATCCCGGAATGGGCATGGGCATTACAAAACAGATACCCACTGTAGAAGGATTGGAGGGAAATGATAAAAAAACCTTCCTGAAAGCTCTTCAATATATGGGATATTCTGAAGGGGAAAATATGCTTGGGAAACAAGTTGATTACGTTTTCCTGGGAAGCTGTACTAACGGCAGAATTGAAGATTTCAGGGCATTTGCATCATTTGTAAAGGGAAAGAAAAAGGCACCCAACGTAACCGCATGGCTTGTACCCGGATCAAAACAGGTGGAAAAACAGATCAAAGCTGAAGGTCTTTTGGAAATTCTTGAAGAAGCCGGATTTAAACTCCGCCAGCCTGGTTGCTCAGCCTGTCTGGCTATGAACGACGATAAAATTCCGGAGGGAAAATATTCTGTCTCAACAACCAACAGAAATTTTGAAGGCCGGCAGGGACCGGGGGCCAGGACACTTCTGGCAAGTCCGCTTACTGCAGCGGCAGCGGCAGTAACCGGAGTGGTAACAGATCCGAGAACACTATTGGCTGAATAAATACATTGTTAATGATAAAAAATAATAAACATGTCTTACGATAAATTTACAACAATAATATCACCGGCAGTACCTCTTCCGGTTGAAAATGTGGATACAGACCAGATTATTCCGGCACGCTTTTTAAAGGCTACGGAGAGAAAAGGTTTTGGAGATAATCTCTTTCGCGACTGGCGATATAATAAAGATATGACACCTAAGTCAGATTTTCCTCTTAACAATCCAAAATATTCAGGCAAAATTCTGGTTGCCGGGAAAAATTTCGGGAGCGGTTCCAGCCGCGAACACGCTGCCTGGGCAATATATGATTATGGTTTCCGCGTTGTGGTTTCCAGCTTCTTTGCAGATATCTTTAAGAATAATGCACTGAACAACGGACTCCTGCCGGTTGTTGTATCACCGGATTTTCTTCAAAAAATATTTGACGCAATTGATGAGGATGCCGGGGCAGAATTTGAGGTCAGTCCGGATAACCAGCAGTTCAAAATTTTAAAAACAGGTGAAACCTCAGAATTCGAAATAAACTCTTATAAAAAACATTGTCTTAAAAACGGACTTGAAGATATAGAATATCTGGTGGCAATGAAAAATGATATAGCTGCCTTTGAAAATGAAAAGGCAGGATGAAATCTTTTTAATAAGATACTGCCGGTCTCTTAAAGACTGACAGATTAAGCGCCTGTTTAAACAGACGTGAATTTTAACAGGTTTTTATTTTAAATGAATTTACAATGACAGGTACAACAGTTGAAACAGAAAAGAAACAGCTGACAATAATGGACACCACACTTCGTGACGGTGAACAGACAACAGGTGTTTCTTTCAGTGAAGGAGAGAAGCTCAGTGTAGCGAAAGTGCTGCTTGAGGATGTCAGGGTAGACCGTATAGAGATCGCTTCTGCAAGAGTTTCAGAAGGTGAATTCAAAGGGGCAAAAAGAGTGCTCGGCTGGGCAGCGGAAAAAGGATATGCCGGCAGAGTGGAGATTCTTGGATTTGTAGACGACAGAATTTCTTTGCAGTGGATTGCAGATGCAGGGGGAAAAGTTATGAATCTTCTCTGCAAGGGGTCTCTGAAACATGTAACAGGACAGTTACGCAAAACTCCTGAGCAGCATCTGGCAGATATTAAAAAAGTTATTGCCAATGCTGAGGAGATGGGCATTAAAATCAATATCTACCTGGAGGACTGGTCAAACGGAATGCGTAACTCAAAGGATTATGTCCATTTCATGATAAAAAACCTGATGAAAGAAAAAGTGGAAAGAATAATGCTTCCTGATACACTTGGGATACTTAATCCTGATGAGACTTATGATTTCTGCAGGGAGATGATTGAAACTTACCCGGATGTCAAATTTGATTATCATGCACATAATGACTATGACCTGGCCATAGCTAACGTATTCCACGCCGTTAAAGCAGGTATCCGGTGTGTTCACACTACTGTTAACGGACTGGGAGAGAGAGCAGGTAATGCGCCCCTTTCAAGTGTGATAGCAACAATAAAGGATCATCTTAAGATGAAAACCAATGTTAATGAAAGTCAGCTCAATAAAGTATCCAGACTGGTTGAATCATTTTCAGGAATCAGGATCCCTACAAATAAACCCCTTATCGGTGAGTATGTATTTACCCAGTGCAGCGGCATTCATGCCGATGGTGACAATAAAAATAATCTCTATTTCAATGATCTGCTTCCGGAACGTTTCGGCAGAATACGGCAGTATGCCCTGGGAAAAACATCCGGGAAGGCCAATATAAAAAAGAATCTGGAAGAGTTAGGTATTGAACTGGATCCTGAATCTTTGAAAAAAGTAACCCAGCGAATCATAGAGCTGGGTGACAAAAAAGAGACTGTTACCTCAGAGGAACTTCCATATATAGTTGCCGATGCTCTTGAGAATGACCTCATAGAACAAAAGGTCAAAGTAATTAACTTCTCTGTTAATTATACAATGGGACTGCGGCCGATGGCCAATGTAAGTATGGAGATTGACGGAACAGAGTACGCTGAAATAAGTGACGGGGACGGACAATACGATGCCTTTGTCAAGGCCCTCAGAAAAATTTACAAACGACTTGGAAAGTCATTCCCGAAACTTGTCGATTATGTAGTTACCATTCCGCCGGGCGGCAAAACAGATGCCCTGGTTGAAACCGTAATAACCTGGAAAAACAAAAGGGAGTTCAAAACCAAGGGTCTTGATCCTGATCAGAATGCAGCAGCAATAAAAGCAACAATACGTATGCTGAATATTATTGAGAATGAATTCAAACCCGGACTTCTTGATAAAATACTGGACAGTATTTCATGACCGGAAATGATCAGATATCAAAATTTGTGATAAAAATATTTGTAAATATTGATTCAACTGCCCAAATTTGCGGACTTTGATGTAAGTATAATAATTAAAATCATAATTAGTGAAACTGAAGATTGCCATACTCCCCGGTGACGGAATCGGGCCGGAGATAGTTGAACAGGCTTTAAAAGTTGTTAAGGCCGTAGCAAAAAAATTTAACCACGAACCGAATTACGAATTCGGACTGACAGGAGCCACAGCTATTGATAAGGTTGGCGATCCCTACCCGGAATCCACGCACCAGCTTTGTCTTAATTCTGATGCGGTTCTTTTCGGTGCCATAGGTGATCCCAGATTCGACAATGACCCGAAAGCAAAGGTAAGACCAGAGCAGGGCTTGCTGGCCATGAGAAAAAAGCTCGGATTATATGCAAATATACGGCCTGTACAAACTTTTCAGTCACTCTTGCATAAATCCCCCCTGCGGAGGGAACTTATAGAAGGAGCTGATTTTATCTGTATAAGAGAACTTACCGGAGGTATCTACTTTGGAGAAAAAGGGAGAAAAGACAATGGCAATACTGCTTTTGATACAAATACCTATACAAGAGAAGAGATAGTACGCATACTGAAGCTTGCTTATGAATTTGCCGGAAAACGCAGAAAGAAACTTACTGTTGTGGATAAGGCAAATGTCCTGGAGAGCTCCAGGCTCTGGAGGGAGATAGCACAGGAGATGGCACCAGGTTATCCTGACATCAGGACCGAGTATATGTTCGTTGACAATGCTGCCATGCAAATAATACAATGGCCGAAAAATTTTGACGTGATGGTCACAGAAAATATGTTTGGTGATATCTTAACTGATGAGGCCAGTGTCATTACAGGTTCCCTGGGATTGCTTCCCTCAGCGTCAATAGGTATTCATACTTCTGTTTTCGAGCCAATCCATGGTTCATATCCCCAGGCTGCAGGAAAAGACATTGCAAATCCGGTAGCCACAATCCTTTCTGCCGCAATGATGTTTGAATATGCTTTTAACCTGCATGAAGAGGGGAATACAATACGTAAAGCAGTGGCTCAATCAATGACAAATGGCATTGTGACAGAGGATATTGCTACTGACCGGGCATATAAAACTTCGGAGGTAGGCGACTGGATTGCATATTTTATCAGTAAGTAAACAATCTGACCGGCTGATTAAAAAATTAATAGTATCATCACAAATAAATCCGGGAAAAGTTCCGTCCTGATCATTTGCCGAAGTATTTAAGAAAAGGTATAAGTACCCTTTAAAGGGCAGACTATAATATTAAAACAGATAGTTAAGCCCTATATAAAGACCGGAATCCCCATCACGCTTATCAAGAGCAATACCGTAGTCGGCCGCTACTACAAAATTCTGGTTCATAACTATGCGTAATCCTCCACCATATGAGAAGTGCATCTCTTCTGCTCCTTCATCAAAATATGCCTGCTCCGAGGGAAGAAACTGAACCTTCGGATCAACCTCAATCTTTTGAGTTACACGACCGAAATCGAGAAAACCGTTTAAACCAAGATAAAAATTGTTGTTTATAAACCTGAAACGGGCAAATTTCCATCTGCCTTCAATATTGCCATAGAAAAATCCGTCACCAACAAGACGGTTCCGAAGTACTCCTCTTAATGATATTGATCCGCCTAATCCTTCAGAAATATATCTTTTTTGTACAGAGGTTATCAACTGAGTCTGGTAGTAAAAAGGCGTATATCCGGCTATTGTCGTCTGATATCCCAAACGGTAAACAAGCGACAGATCATCTGGTATGATAGTAAAGTATTGCCGGTGTGTTAAACTCAGCTTTGCAAAAGAGCTCTCAGATCCTAAAAATTCCGGACTGCCAAGTAAAACGGCCTCTGTCCATATACCTTTCATAGGATTCGGCTTATTATCGCGCGAGTCGTAAACCAAACCTGCTTTAAACGTCGGAACAAAACCGCCATCAGCTTCACCCTCCGGTATAATTCCCCAGTCAATGTACTTATCGTACAGACCGTCAACATCAGGCAATAGTTCATCCTCATCTTTTCCTTTATTAAGCTTATCTATATCAACAGAACCGATTTTGAAATTGAGCATATTGAATCCTGCCGCCCACTTGAGATTATCTCCTGCGAAACGTCCGAGCAAGTCGACCTTAAAACGGAACATTGATCTGTCGTATTTATAATACACCCTGGATATATATTCATCAGTGGCATCATCTGTAAAATCTTCAAAATAAACAGCATCAAATCCGTTAAATCCATAGAAATCATATGCCTTATCCGACAAATAGCTTATATCAACAGATGTTTGCAGTCCTTTTATCAGCCGATCCGAATCATAATAAAACCTGTTGATGCCACTCCCTTTGGTAAATCTCGAAACTTCAAAATAGAGAGAGTGATCATAGTCGGGATATCTGCTCCCGTCACCATAATTGAAAAAGTTAACAATAGCACCATACTGAAATCCAAGGTCAGTATCAAATGCAATTGAGGGAAGAGCGCCGAGATTCCAACCTGATTTTGTCATCTCTTCCTGTGCTCCCAGAACCTGGATAATGAAAAACATTACAGCAGTAAATAATAGTCTCTTCATTTGAATATAAGTTTAATCAACAGTTTATTATCAACGTTTTATCTTAAAAATTTTACCCCTTCAGTATCACCCGCTTTTATTCTCTCCTGACAGGAGTTAAAATTGAATAGTATGATTCAAAACTCATTATTTATAATTTTTCTCCGGCCTGAATGAAAGTAAACGATCCATTTTCTAAAAAAAGCTAATAATCAATGAGTTCAGTATAAAAAGTAAAAATTTATTTATTATAAAGTCTTTAGACTTTTTTAATTTACTAAAAATCAATTTAATAAATTTTCAAAATTTGCCTGAAAAGGCGCTTCGCGCCCTTTTTAGACAAGCCTCATCAATGCTAAAGAAAAAAATGTTTAAAAAATTTCTGTCCTGCCCTAAAAACATATAAATGCATTTCAGGTTCCTCAAAATATACTTACTAAATTTTTATCAGTCGGAAATTACGGTCAATTACGCAAGCTAATATATGAAAAATACCAATGTGACATTGCAGAAATAATTATATCTGTAAAAATTTTCATTTGCCAATAAAATAATCGAAATGACATAATGTTTACAAAAAAATATCTCCTGGAAGTTAATTAGCAACTACTTTTGTAAAAATTTTGCGGATTTACACAGAAATTTATACTTTTAACCAAAAAGTCAATAACAATAAACAGGTAAAATCATCAGTATTTCAGACTGATTATTAAGAAAATATTACTAATGAATTTGGCCTGAAAATTCGAAAACAGCTAAAATAAATTTAATTTTTAAAATAAAAATAATGAAAACTGACAGGAGGAAATTTTTTCAAATTGCCGGTGCTGCAGGTGCCGGACTATTCACAGGAGGATTAGCATCTTGCAATCAGCCGGTAAAGGAACCGGTATCTGAATCCACTCTTTCGGCTATAGCAGAAGCAGTTAAAGTTACTCATCACCAACAATTTAATATGAGCGGCTATGCAGCTCCAAAGCTGGATGTAGTAAGAATTGGGTTCGTGGGGATTGGTAGCCGCGGTCCGGGAGCAATATCACGTATGTCGAATATCGAAGGAGTGGAAATAAAAGCTCTTTGTGATAAGGATATGGAGAGAGTGACTCACGGACAGAAAATTCTTGAAAGAAACGGATTGCCTAAAGCAAAAGAGTTTGGCGGAACTGATGATGCATGGAAAAAAATGTTTGAAGATCCGGAACTGGACCTCATCTATATCACTACACCCTGGAGTCTTCATACACCGATGGCAGTTTATGCCATGGAGTGCGGAAAACATGCTGCAACAGAGGTACCTGCTGCATTGACCGTAGATGAATCCTGGCAGTTGGTAGAGACTTCAGAACGCACAAAAAAGCATTGCATGATGCTGGAGAACTGCTGCTACGACTTCTTTGAACTTCTCACCTTAAATATGGCGCGCCAGGGATTCTTTGGCGAGATTGTCCACGGCGAGGGAGCATATATTCATGATCTGCGCAGTCTCAATTTCAGTAAAGAGGGTTATGCCGACATGTGGCGACTGAAAGAGAACCAGAAAAGAAAAGGAAATCTCTATCCTACTCACGGTCTGGGACCAGTTTGCCAGGTAATGAACATCAACAGGGGCGACAAGATGGATTACCTCACATCAATGTCGTCAAATGATTTCCAGATGGCAAGAATGGCTTCAGATTTAACTTCTGACGATCCGTTCTTTAAAGAATTTGTTACCGACGATTACAGGGGGAACATGAATACAACGCTGGTAAGGACAAGTAATGGCAGAACAATAATGATTCAGCACGATGTTACCACTCCCCGTCCGTATTCAAGAATTCACCTGGTGAGCGGCACAGAAGGAATTGCAAGAAAATATCCGTTACCCGGAAAAATCGCTAAAGGACATAGCTGGTTCGACCCGGATGAAATGGAAGTTTTAGAAGAACAATACACTCCTAAAATTGTAAAACTCGTGGGTGAAATGGCAAGAAAAGTTGGCGGACATGGCGGCATGGACTTCCTGATGGACTGGCGGTTGATTGACTGTCTGAGAAATGGCATCGAACTCGATCAGGATGTTTATGATGCAGCATTATGGAGTGTAATAGGACCGTTAAGTGAATGGTCTGTAGCAAACCGTTCCAACTCAATAGATGTTCCTGATTTTACAAACGGCGCATGGAAAACCAATACTCCGGTTGACATTTCTTTGTCAAAAGGAGGAACAACGGGAGTTCGTGAAAAAGTTAAATCTGAGAGTCAGTTGAATGTATAGTTGATATTTTTTATAGACCTGATCAGATGAACCTTCAAATTTTTAAAACTTCCATTCTCCTCATTTTTATCATTATTTTACAGAATTGTAAAAGTGATATTAGTCATTCTGTTAAGCCAAACATCATTATTATCCTGTCGGACGATCAGGGCTGGGGAGATTTAAGCATCAACGGAAATAAAAATATTGAAACACCAAATATAGATAAACTGGCCCGCGAGGGAGTCACGTTCGACCGCTTCTATGTCTGTCCGGTCTGTTCCCCTACCCGTGCTGAATTGCTTACGGGAAGATCCCATGTGCGGGGCGGAGTTTATTCAACCTCAGCAGGTGGTGAGCGACTTGATCCTGATGAAACGACAATAGCAGAAATTTTTAAAGATGCCGGTTATGCTACTGCTGCTTACGGTAAATGGCATAACGGGATGCAACCGCCCTACCATCCTAATGCAAGGGGATTTGACGATTACTACGGATTCTGCTCGGGACACTGGGGCAACTATTTCAGTCCGCAACTGGAGCATAACGGAAAATTAGTCAAAGGTAAAGGATTTATTATCGACGACCTGACAGATCATGGTCTCAGCTTCATTGAAAATAACAGAGACAAACCTTTTTTATTATACCTGCCCTTCAATACTCCGCACTCCCCAATGCAGGTTCCCGGTGAATGGTGGGAAAAATATGAAAACAAAAATCTGGTAATGTTCAGTCGTGACGGTGATGCTGAAGACACACTGTTTACAAAATCTGCCCTGGCAATGTGTGAAAATATCGACTGGAATGTCGGAAGGGTTATGGCTAAAATTGATGAATCAGGTCTCTCTGAAAAAACTATTATCATCTATTACTCAGATAACGGTCCGAATAGCTGGAGATGGAACGGCAACATGAAAGGAAGGAAAGGATCAACAGATGAGGGAGGAGTAAGATCACCCCTGTTTATTAAATGGGAAGGTATGCTTAAAACCGGGAAAAAAATCATGGAGATTACATCAGTTACAGATCTCTTCCCAACCCTTATTGATCTTGCCGGTATAAAGTTCACCCCGGAAAAACCTCTTGATGGTATCAGTCTTAAACCTCTGTTAATGGAGGAATCACCGCAATGGAATGAACGGTGTATAGTTAATCACTGGGGAAAAAGAACCAGCATAAGATCACAGCGGTTCAGGCTCGACAATGAAGGCAGGCTGTATGACATGGTAAATGATCCGGGTCAGTACAGTGATGTTTCATCGCAATATCCTGAGGAAACCAGTGCCTTAATGACTGTAAAAGAAAAATGGATCAACGAAGTGCTGACCGAGCTTCCTGAATCAGACAACCGGCCGTTTACAATTGGCCATCCCGGTTTTGCCTACACTCAAATTCCTGCACGTGACGGTATACCTCATGGTAATATTGAACGCTCCAACAGATTCCCCAACTGCACCTTCTTCACAAACTGGAAAAGTGTATCCGACAGCATAACATGGAATGCAGAAGTGTTGGCTGACGGGGACTTTGAAGTTACGTTGTATTATACCTGTCCCTCAGTGGATACCGGATCAATGGTAGAATTAAGCTTTGGCAACAGCAAACTAAATACTGTAATATCCGAAGCCCATGATCCACCACTCACAGGGATGGAAAATGACAAAATACCAAGAATGGAATCCTATATCAAAGATTTCAAACCCATGAAAATGGGGACAATTCGTCTGAAAAAGGGGACAGGGTTACTCACCCTTAAAGCTTTGGAAATGCCCGGATCTCAGGTAATGGATTTCAGATTACTTATGTTTGAAAGGAAATAAAAATTCATTTTAAAGTTTGCATATAATTGTCAGTTTTTTTGACAAATGACTCCTTAAGGTCAGAAAAAGCAGGATTTGCAGCGAGATTGTTAATTTCTGAAGAATCATTTTCTCTGTCATAAAGTTCTTCATAGATATACTTTCCCGGTTCTTTCATATATCGGATATATTTATATTCTTCACCGACAACACCTTCCGAACCCGGAATTATACAGATATCCTGCCTTTTAAGAATATAATGTTCATAGAAAAATTCAGTACGCCAGTCTGCCGTTACACCACTTGCAAGCTTAACAAGACTCTCCCCCTGCATTCCATGAGGTATTTCAATTCCGGCAATTTCAAGAATTGTCGGTGCAATGTCAATATTTAATACCATTTGAGGCAATACCTTCCCTTTACCTGGTTTGCGCGGATCATATATCATCATGGGAACACGGATGGATTCTTCATGTCCGTACCATTTGCCGGCAAGACCGTGCTCTCCGAGGTAGAAGCCATTATCGCCCGTAAATATTATAACTGTATTATCCGACAGACCAAGAGATTCCAACTCAGCTCTTATCCTGCCGACAACTACATCAACTCCATAAATAAGTCTGTAGTAACCTTTCACCATCTCCTGGTATTTTTCAGGAGTTGAAAATCTTATCTTCCAGCGTTCACGGGCTTCATTATCCCGTCTCCACTCTTCCGGAAAAATCTCATAATAACTATCTTCATTTGTTGGCTCAGGTGGTATCTCAACAGAGGCTAAGAGATCTTTATATTCCGGATCAAATATGAATTGCCGGGGATCACCATCCTGACAATGAGGGGCTTTAAAACTGACCGACAAACAAAACGGATCATCTCCGGCAAAGCTCCGGATAAATTCTACTGCCTGATTTCCCATCTTCTCAGTAAGATGAATAAAATTACCATTCTCATCTTCTGTTTCATAACGTCCCTGTCCGCCAAAACCTTTCCAATAGTCAAAAGTCTGCACCGGCATATCTTTCTCCACTCCCACCCCGAATTTTCCAATGAAACCGGTCTTATATCCGGCTGCCCTGAGCAATGCAGGATAAGTTTCGCTCCAGGCTTCATCTGAAAAACTGGTATTAAAATCTTCAATTCCATGACGACGCATGTACTGACCACTGAATATGCCGGCACGACTAACACAACAGATGGAGGTTGTTACAAAGGCATTGGAAAATCTGATCCCGTCATTGGCCAACTTACCAAGATTGGGGGTTTTTATTATCTTGTTTCCCGCTGCCCCCAACGCATCAGCACGGTGATCATCAGTAAGTATAAAAATGATGTTCGGCTTTGTTTCCGGTTCATTCCTGCCGCATGAGGCAATCAATGAACTAAGCATCAGAATGAAAGGTAAAGTTTTTAACATATCGAAATTATTTACCGGATTTAGAAAATGCAAAATAGTGATTTTTCTGAAGCTGAATAACTATTTCTTTAACAATTAATTTATCAAAATTAAGTTAATTATAGAAATTCTATAGTTAGTTTTGTGCCGATGAACAAAAGGCATATTTTTTCTATACTCTTAATTGTTACGTATATCACAGCTACGGCGCAAAGTAACAATGCCACTCTGAGAGGAGTCATAAAAGACCAGGAGGGTAAACCTCTTGACATGGTCAATATCGGACTTAATGATTATCCATTGGGAACCAGTTCGAACCGGGAAGGAAAATTTTTATTACGAATTCCTGCTGAAAGAGATGTAACAATAGTATTTGCATCACTGGGGTATAAAGCTGTCATGGATACAGTAATTGCAAGCGCTGAAGAAAATATTTTCTTAACCATAACACTGGAAAAAACAGATATTCAGCTATCAGAAGTAACTGTAACCGAGCAGCGAAGAAACGGAGCTAATATCACCAGGGTAGATCCGAGATTTCTGGAGATTATGCCCACTGCTGCCGTAGGTGGTGTGGAAGCGCTGATAAAAACTCTTCCGGGTGTTTCCACCAACAACGAACTGAGTTCTCAATATACGGTAAGGGGCGGCAACTTCGACGAAAATATGGTATATGTAAATGATATCGAGATATACCGTCCGTTCCTTGTCAGGGCAGGACAACAGGAGGGATTGAGCTTCATAAACAGCGATATGGTCTCTACCATAGATTTTTCAGCCGGTGGCTTCGATGCCAGGTACGGCGATAAAATGTCCTCTGTTCTTGATATAAAATATCGCAGGCCAAGTGTATTCAGAGGATCTGCATCAATGAGCATGTTAGGAGGTTCAGCTCATTTCGAGGATGTAGCTCTTAACGGAAGACTTGCGCATCTGTCGGGTATAAGATATAAAACAAACCGTTATCTGCTCGGGGGATTGGACGAAAAGGGGGAGTATAATCCTCAGTTTATTGATTTTCAAACATATATCACTTATCGTTTTTCAGAAAAATTCGATTTGTCGTTTTTAGGCAATATCGCCCGGAACCAGTATAAATTTGAACCGCAGACACGCAACACAACATTCGGTACATGGCAGACGCCCTTAAATACAAAGATATATTTTGACGGACAGGAGATAGATGAATTCAAAACATGGTTTGGTGCATTTTCAGCAAACTATCATCCTGATCTGGACCTGAACCTGAAATTTATAGCCTCTGCGTTTCTCACTTCTGAGAAAGAGACTTACGATATTTTAGGACAGTACTACCTTAATCAACTGGAGCGCAGTCTGGCAACAGAAGAGTTCGGCGACAGCATTTTAAATCTGGGAGTAGGTACCTTTATCAATCATGCAAGGAATTATCTCGAAGCAGTTGTGTATAATTTCACTCACAGAGGAGCACTTAACTCTGATAATCATCTTCTTAACTGGGGATTTAAATTCCAGCACGAACAGATCGAAGATAAAATTAACGAATGGATTTACCGTGACTCCACCGGCTACTCTATTCCCTATTCTGATAAGGAAGTTTTATTGTACTACACTTTGAAGAGCAAAAATAATATTAGTTCAAATCGTTTTACCGGATTCATTCAGGATGCCTGGGACCTGCCTGTATCTGACGGTAATCTCTATATTACCGGCGGAGTAAGATTCAATTACTGGACATTCAATGACGAAATTATAGTGAGTCCGCGTGCTTCTCTAAAATACTTTCCCGACTGGAAAACCAACATATCATTCAGTCTTTCAGGAGGTATGTATCACCAGTCACCCTTCTTTAAGGAGCTAAAAATGCGTAACGGCTCAATAAACATGAATGCAAAAGCGCAGCGTTCTTATCAGGTTGTCGGCGGTACCGATTATATCTTCACTGCATGGGATCGTCCATTCCGGGTGACTGCAGAAGCATACTATAAGTGGCTTAATCATTTAGTCCCATATCATGTTGATAATGTGCAGATAAGATATATTGCAGAGCAGGAAGCAACAGGTTATGCGACAGGGATTGACATGAAGATAAACGGAGAATTTGTGAGTGGTGTCGACTCCTGGGCCAGTCTTTCGATTATGAAAACAGAAGAGGACATTCTTAACGACGGACACGGGTATATTCCCCGTCCAACTGACCAATGGATGAACTTCAGTCTTTTTTTCCAGGATTATCTGCCGGGAAATCCGTCATACAAGATGCAACTATCCGGATTTTACGGGGACAGGCTGCCGGTCGGACCGCCCAATTCAGAAAGGTATGAGGATGTTTTCAGAATGCCTCCCTACCGTCGTATAGATCTTGGAATTTCAAAAGTAATTATAAGTTCAGCCCAACGGGTGAACAAACCCTTTTTCAAACACATAAATGATCTCTGGATAAGCCTTGAAGTACTTAATCTTCTCAATATTAATAATACCATCTCCTACTTCTGGGTGTCCAGTATTGAAGGTGATCAGTATGCGGTTCCAAATTATCTTACCAACAGGAAACTTAATTTGAAATTATCAGTAAAATTTTAAAATACCCGATATTACTTTATGCAACTTAAACTATATCAAATAGATGCTTTTGCACAGGAGATCTTTTCAGGAAATCCGGCAGCAGTCGTCCCTCTGAAGGAGTGGTTGCCCGAAAAGGTTATGCAGAATATAGCAATGGAGAATAATCTGTCGGAAACTGCCTTTTTCATAAACGAGGGGAAACAATATCATATAAGGTGGTTTACTCCGGAGACAGAGGTCAATTTATGCGGACATGCAACCCTGGCTTCCGCTCATGCAATATTCAACCACCTTGGTTTTCAGGAAGAAGAAATCATATTTAATTCAAGAAGCAAAGTGTTAAAGGTAAGGAGGGAGGGTGAATTCATTATTCTTGATTTTCCTGCATCCGGTCTTGAGAGATATGATTTACCCCAAAATATTGAGAAGGCATTAGGCATTAGACCTTTAGCCGGTTACAAAGGCAGGGAGGATCTTCTGTTTTTGTTTAACAACGAGGACGAGATAAAGTCGGTAAATCCGGATTTTCGTATTCTGAAGACATTAGATACACGTGGAATTATTGTAACCTCCCCCTCTTCAGAGTTTGACTTTGTTTCACGCTTCTTTGCCCCCCGCGAGGGAATTGACGAGGATCCGGTAACAGGATCTGCGCACACGGTGCTTATCCCATTCTGGTCTGAGAGACTTGAAAAAAAAGAGCTCAATGCTAAACAGATTTCAAAAAGAGGAGGTATCCTTAAATGCAGAGATTTGGGCAGCAGAGTAGAAATCGGAGGCACATGCGTAACTTATATGACAGGCATAATTAATTTACAGCGAGTAAGTCAATGACCGGTTATTCATTTGTCATCCCGGCTTTTTCGTTCCCAGGAATAGATATACAAATTGTCAATCAGCACTTTACCCCTGCCCTGCTGCCATAAATAGACTTTCAGATTATCATTATTAGTCCGCACCTCAGGAGTAATATAATCCATTGTTATTTCTGTCCATTCATTAAATTTTCGCTCATCTCCGGCAACAGACCTTGTTCTGTATTTATAAGATCTGCCTTTATAATGAAAACTTGCAACCAGAAGGGGAAAATCACTCCCTTCGGGAACATATATTCTTGCGGAAATAGTCAGCCAGGCATGATCTTTTGATGTGATATCTTTAAACTTTATATCAGGGCCGGGTGAATAAATATTACTTTCATCTAAAATGAACGCTCCGTTAATTGCCGTCACGGAATCGCTGTACTCTTCGAAATCATTTTCATAAAGAGGTTTGCTGATATACAGCTCCCTGTCCGTAAACTCCTCAATCTCCACTTCGGGTCTGCTGACAAGAAGCAAACTTTTTGCATTTTCAGGAATACTTGTCTTTCCGAAAACAGCAAAATAGTAATCCCTGGTCATTGTCTGTTTAGTGATGATACCCTTATTGAACTGCCACGACTGAAACAAATTCAGGCTTACAAGAAACAGCGCTGTAATAATCAATATTAACCGTGGTATCAATTTGTAAGTTTTTACCTCACTGATAAAGAATCCGAGAGGAATTGCGAGCAACACATAAGCAGGAACAAGTGATCTGGAACTAAAGCTGCCACCTGCATACCACCAGTTTGTATAACTTGATATCAGATAGAGATCAAAAAGAAAAAACAGTAACACAGGAATAAATATAGAAAATCTGTTTTTATAAAGATGATAAAAACCAATAACAGCAAAGATCATCAAAGGAGTATAGATAAACCACCCTTTCCGGAAACTGAACAGAAAATTGAAAGTGTGCGGGGACAGCAGATCCAGTCCCTCGCCCGGATCGGTGTACGAATAGAAAAGATACTGTCCCGTTACACTTTTCCAGTAAAGTAATTGAGGCAGCAAAACAACAAATGCGGCAAACAGCGCAATTAGCAGGTGGAAAAATTTTGATTTGAAAAGTGCCAGCTTCCCTGAAATATAATTTTGATCTTTATTATACCATAACAAAGGAATAAGAAAACAGACCAGTTCGGAGGGTCTTGTCAAAGCAATAAGACCCATTGAAATCCCAATAATTAAAGCATATTTTATCCGTTGGTTATCATACCATTTTATTGTATAAAAAGTCAATATACCATATAAAGTAAAGAGAAAATTATGTGTAAGCAGTGTTCCGTCAATAGCTGTCAGATGAAGATAGTTAGTACCAAAAAATATCAGCAAGAGGACAATACAGGCAGTAGTTCGGTCAAAAAAATGCAATAAAATTTTCATAAAAAAATACAATCCTGCAAAAGCATAAATCAAACCGCCTGCTGTCATAAGATATTGATAAGGAAGAGAAAATCCGTCAGCAGGAAATCCGGATAAAAGTGATATTATATTGGCCGGAAAAAAGAAAGGAGAAACAAGAACGGCCAGTCCCATCCAGTACTTAATGACCCAGTTACCATTATCAAGCCGGGCGGCCTGATAAAGTGTTCCGGTAGAGTTATAATTTTCGATAATATCCTGAAGCCACTGCTGATCAACAAGTTTCAGGTCGTTATAAATAAATTTTGCCGGCAGGTAGAGGTAGTAACCGAATACATCCCATGAAATAATATTTGGATTGAAATTTAAAAATCTCAAAACCAGTAAAAGCAAACAGAGAAAAATCAATAAATATTTTTGGGAAAAACGATCCTTCATAAGTTATTTTTTGAGGATCTAAAACTAACGAAAAGAAATAATTTTAAGCTAATTCAGTAGTATATTAATATGACTCCCTGTCAAAATGTAACTAGCCTGACACAACAACTACCTTATGCAAAATTGTGCATGGGAATTAATTATAAAATTGGAATCTCAATTTTGTAATAACTCTCTGCCTGTTTATATAAAAACATCCCTCAGGTATCTCACATTAAGACGCCTGAAATTTAAATTTTCAAAGGATTAACAATACTAATAAAAAGTTAAGCAGCTTTAATCTTATCAGCGTTATTGTATATTTTTTCAATTGCACTGACAATATCATTCATATCAGCCTCTGTAGCAAGCAACATATTCTGACTGAACCATACACCTTCTTCATTACATACCCTGTCATTTTCAGGACATGAATTTCTCTCCTTATAGGCATCAAAATCAAGCATCTCCTTTGGATATACCTTCTGAAAGATCTTAGTTTTAAATGAATCCTCCAGATATGGCATTGTATTCAAAGGTTCATAGCCACTCGAGCATGGAATTCCTTCAGCCTGTAAAGCTTTCAGGAATGCATTCCTTGGAAGACCTTTAAATTCATCTTTCTTATATCTGAAAGGGAACAGATGAAAAACAGCTCTGGTCACATTTGGTGATAACTCATAAGGCAGTATGCCCGGAATATCTTTCAGTTTACTCTTAAGATACTCTGCATTGGTGGCACGCAATGTATTCTGACTATCCAGCCTCTTTAACTGGGCCAGACCTATTGCTGCCTGGTATTCGGTGAACCTTACCTTTGTACCCAGCATCACATAACCTCCTGACACAGTTCCGACAACATTTCCGTGAGGACGTCCGAAATTATGAAATGAAAAACAACGATCCATAAACTCATCATTATCACTCACAATAGCTCCGCCTTCACCTATTGGAAGATGCTTTGAATTCTGAAAACTATAGCAGCCGGCATCACCAAAGGTGCCTGCCTGCTTGTGGTTCACCTCAGCCTGCCAGGCCTGACATGCATCCTCAACTACAAAAAGATTATGCTTTTTAGCAATAGTCATCACCTTTTCAATATCCACAGGTAGTCCCAGGATATGAACCGGCTCAATGGCAATGGTATTAGCGGTAATCTTTCCCTCAATCTTATCAGCATCAATCTGAAATGTTGCGGGATTAATATCCACAAAAACAGGCATTGCGCCAACCATAAGAATCGCATCAATACTGGCAATAAAAGTATAAGGAGTGACAATAACCTCATCGCCTGCTCCAATTCCCAATTGCCGCATGGCCGTTATCAATGCATACGTACCATTAACAGTTGCCAGACAGCGCTTTGCTCCTACAAGCTCTGCCCATTTCTCTTCAAACTCAGAAACAATTCCCGCACGTGACCATACACCACTTCTAAGAACTTCAACAACACGCGCTTCATCTGTTTCAGGATCCCAAACAGGCCAGTCAGGCCATCCTTTGGTCCTGACTGCCTTACCTCCGAGGATAGCAGGTGTACCGGCCTCTCCTGAACATCCTGCAATTAATCCCGGAGTTGCACCGGCAGCTAAACTAACTCCAATTCCTGCCAGTGCACTCTTTTTTAAGAATACCCTTCTTAAATACTTTTTACTTTTCATGATTCTTGATTTTTTATTTGAAAGTTTTCAACAATCGATAGGAAAATGTTGGAAATCTTTAATATACATCAACTAAATTCTATTATATTTCTCAATAAAAATAATAATCAAAAGATCAAAACAACACGATACAATTTATTCTAAACCAATATTATGTATAATACATTTTGTCGCAAAAATTTAGAATAAATTTAAATAAAAAAAAGTATTAAATCAAATATCAGGGTATAATTTATATCATTCTTCAAACTGGATAGAAAAAAATTCTGCCATTAAGTATTGCAATAATTTTATTTATAACCATCATTATTTTAAAAAACTTTTAATGCCGCCCGGCACAATTGAAACTATTTCAACATCCATTTTGCATTTTTTGTCAAAGTTCATGACCTTTTTTGTAAAATTGCATTCTAAAATATTATTCTCTGATGAATGGGAGCTGTTCGATCTGCAGGAGGATCCTGATGAGATGAAAAATGTCTATACTGATCCAGCCTACAGTGAGATTGTCAAATCGATGACTGCAAGACTGGAGAAAGAGCGTATTGAAGTCGGGGATACTGTGGAGTTAACCGCTACGTCAAAATATCACAGGTAATACTTTAGCGACAAAAATCAACCTGGTTTAATTTTAAGATCATGACCAAAGAAAATTCATCAATCCACGAATTCGATTTCAACTTAATATGCGAATACTTTTCATGTGTTGAACGACAAGGTCCGGGCAGTCCTGAGGTAACTATTAAAGCACTGAGTTTCATTGATAACCTGACGGAAAATTCCCGGATTGCCGATCTTGGCTGCGGAACCGGTGGACAAACAATGGTTCTGGCACAGAATGCTCCCGGATTAATTACCGGCATCGACATGTTTTCAACGTTTATTGACCTGTTCAACCGCAATGCAGCTAATCTGAATCTTCAGGAAAGAGTAAAAGGGATAGTCGGTTCAATGGATAAACTCTCTTTCCGGGAGGAAGAACTGGACCTTATCTGGTCGGAAGGCGCCATTTATAACATTGGTTTTGAAAGGGGACTGAATGAGTGGCGCAAATTCCTGAAAACCGGCGGTTATATTGCTGTTTCAGAAGTATCCTGGTTTACCCTAAAGA
>ENA-OSEO01000624-OSEO01000624.1-sediment-metagenome-genome-assembly--contig:-NODE-624-length-85741-cov-7.066387_pt1 | contig 85741 bp, 77 predicted proteins | sample MGYA00237883_ERZ534232 | MGnify/ENA metagenome assembly ERZ534232
GGCGGAATTGGCGATCCATAAAGCGAAAGTCCGTATCTACGTATCCCAGAAGCTTCTGAAAAAGTAGGATCGGTCCGACAAAACGTTCGAAGGGACCTCGGCGGTGGACACTTCTGGGTGATTACGAAGACAAGGTATGCTCAAAAAGTGAACTAACAGATTGTTTGGGCGTAGCCAAGGGGCTGACACACAAATTATTGGGGATAGATGATTATCAACACCAGGATAATCCATGGAATGGCGGGTGGATCGGCAATGTTTGCTGCCGTGGGAGCTTCATTCACAAGCGGACTTTTCTAGTGCGAGCCAGAGGTTGCTGTAATGATGGAAGCTAGCTACATTGATTGACCTGATATTCTCCGTCGCAAAGGTCTTTTGCAGCACATTCATTCTGGTGGGAATACCATATTGCTTAACGTACAAAGGAACCTTCAAAATGAGCGAAGCTTTTAAAAGGACGGTATACTCTTTTCAGGAATCATCCTCACTCAGGCATTGATTATTTTGCCCGGCTGGAACAACTGACCTTTCTGCCCATGCACCCTAGGGTTTTATGCAGTGTTTTGATCATTGCCGACCAGTTCTGCTCAAATGTCGTTACAAAAGACACGGATCCTATCTATAGAGCCGAACTGAAAGCCCAAACTGAAGGATTAACAAGCGGTCACGATTGATTTGAGCCCATTTTCAGAGCAGAGTTTTTGCCGGAGAAATTTCTGGAAGTCTATGCCGGCTTTGACCTGCCAGGCATGCAATAGCGGCAAAGGAAATCACTTTGGGGAGGATGCTGATGGCGGCCATATGTTTCTAAACTCAACCATTAGTAGGTCTAGTAAACAGAACCAATGCCTGAAGAAAACAATAGGAGAGATTGGGGTCAAGTACATCAAGTGCAGTACGCTCCCGGGTGGCAGCTTGTCACGAACGAAATCATCGTGGAAGCCAAGACCATGGTCTTTGAAGACGATGCTATTTTCCCGGATATGAAATAATTAAAAGGGGATAGATTGGGAAATGGACAAAGAGATAGCTATAGTGCTCAGTGTCGCTGTCTTGGGAATCGCGACACTTGTTACGGTCCCCGTTGGTTATATGTGCAGAGCAAAACAGCACTCCCTTGTGCAATATGAATTGCTATGTCGTGAAGTTCCGCTGGTTCATGTAAATGAGAATACCATCATGATTAATGAAGACAGACTGGAGCTGCCGTCGGGGTTCCAGCCAACAGGGAATTTCACCTGGAACTTTGATGGCAGTAGAGTAGCTTTTTATATAACAAATCAAAACTTAGATGCAAAGCTTGCAATCACGGAATGTCAAACTGGAGAAATCAAACTGCTGGATCCTCCTGGAGGGACCAAGTACAACCTCGATGTGCTTCTGCTCTGGTCAAAGGACGACGTGATATTGTCGGCAGGTGGTAAAGCATACATAACGAAATGGAATTAGAATACAGCTTTATGATGAGTGAATTGAGTGAGACGGGATTATACGAATAAGACTAAGTGTAAGGCGGTATTCAAGAGTCTTATGGAGGCCGCTTATGGAACACAAGACCAGGCTCGTTGGATATTTAATTATTTTCTTACCCACTTGAGTTGAAACTTAAATTGTACCACAAAAAGCCGGGACTACTCAATTCTGCGTAATCCCGGCTCTATTAGTTCTTTAGGCTCTATCGTCAATTCTTCAGTGGTCTTAGCTTCGGGTCTCCTTTTTATATTGAAGCAGGGTCCGGCGCCGCAAAACGCTGCGTATGTGCGAGCAAAACCTATTCGTTGAGATAGCAGAGGGTGATGCCCAAGGTGCCGGGTCCGGTGTGGGTGCCGATGACGGCGCCGGTTTCACTGAAGGTATCCACCGCCTTGCCGAAGGCCTCCTCGGCTTTGGCTTTGAGGGTCATGGCCATCTCCTCGCAAGCGCCGTGGATGACGCCGAGGCGTTTGGGGGTTCGTCCGCCCAGCAGCCTGGCGCCCTGGTCGATCATTTTTTGGATGGCTTGACGCTGGCTGCGGACCTTGTCAAAGGACTCGTAAACCCCATCCTTCACATGGATGATCGGCTTGATGCTCAGCATGGAGCCGACAAATGCCGTGACTTTGCCAATGCGCCCGCCTTTATAGAGGTATTCCAGGGTGTCCAGACAGAACATGGTTTCGGTGCTTTTGGCCACTTTGGCCAGGCGGTCCAGAATTATGTCCATAAGCAGGCCCTTCTGGATCATCTCCACAGCTTCAAAAACCTGGAGCCCGGTGCCGAAGCTGATGTTGCGGCTGTCAAAAACAAAGATTTTATCGCTGATGGCTTTTGCCGCGGCCTCCGCGATCCGGACCGTGCTGCTCAAGCCGCCGGAGATATGGATCGATAGGATCTGGCAGTCCGGCGTTTCCGTCATCAGCTGACGGTATGCCTGCTGGAAATCATCCATGGTGGGCGTTGACGTTTTGGGCAGGTCGTCTCCGGACGCCGCCAGCATGGGATAAAAGTCCTTGGCTGTCAGTTCGATCCCATCCAGATAGGTGGCTTTGGGGAATGAGACGTGCAGCGGAACCACCTTGATCTTGTTTTCTTCAACGAACCAGCTCGGCAGATCCGCCGTGCTGTCGGTAACGATGCGGATATTGTTCGTCATGCGTCAGATCCTTTCGTAGGAAGACTTTGGGCAAAGCGCCTCGTGTCTGGCATTAGAATCAATTAACTTATATCAGTTTACCTATTTTTTCGTGAAATAACAAGGGGTATTTGGCCCGTCATGCTGCGGTTCAGGGTGTTCAGGCTTGTTTCAACGAAGGGCCAGGCCCACCACATCCCGGACGCCGGCGAAGCCTTCCCGGTCCAGCCACGCATTGAGATCGCCGATGATGCGCGGGATCGCCAAGGGATCCACGAAGCTGGCGCAGCCGACGGCAACGGCTGAGGCACCGGCCATCAGAAATTCCAGGGCGTCCTGGGCACTGCTGATGCCGCCCATGCCGATGATGGGGACATCCACCGCCTGGGCGGTTTGCCAGACCATGCGCAGGGCCACCGGCTTCACGGCGGGTCCGGAGAGTCCGCCCACCTTGCGGGCCAGCAGCGGCTTGCGGGTCTTGACGTCGATGGCCATGCCCAACAGGGTGTTGATCAGCGAAAGAATGTCGGCGCCTTCTGAAACCACAGCCCGTGCGATTTCAGTGATGTCGGTCACATTGGGGGAGAGCTTGATGATCAGGGGAAGGGAAGTATGCTTGCGCACGCGCCGCGTCACTTCAGCAGCCATGGCAGGGTCCGTGCCGAAAAACATGCCGCCGTGGGATACGTTGGGGCAGGAAATGTTCACCTCGATGGCTTTCAGGCCCGGCGCACCCTGCAGCCGGCGGGCGATTTCCTCGAAATCTTCCAGGGCGTGGCCGTTGATGTTGGCGATGACGGCAGCTTCTTGGGAGAGAAGCCAGGGCAGTTCATTGGATAGAAAAGCATCCACCCCCGGATTCTGCAATCCGATGCTGTTCAGCATGCCGGCGGGGGTTTCAGCGATCCGCGGCGTCGGGTTGCCGGCACAGGGTTCCAGGGTCAAGCCCTTCACCATGATGCCGCCGGCCTGGCGGATCGGATAAAATTCGTTGTATTCACGCCCGAAGCCAAAACAGCCGGAGGCGGCCAGGACCGGATTGGACAATTGCAAACCAGACAGGTTGACGTGAAGATCAGCCATTCCAATGCACCTCCTCCCCGGTGAAAACAGGGCCGTCGCTGCAAACGCGGCTGGTTTTCAAGCTTCCGTCCGGATTTTTGATCTGAATGGCGCAGCCCATGCAGGCTCCCACGCCGCAGGCCATCCGCTCTTCAAAGGAAAGCTGGGCGGGAAGGCCGTAACGGCTCGACAAATTGCCGATCACCTTCAGGAAAGGTGAGGGTCCGCAGGCATAGAGCTGGTGAAAGCCCGTTTCTTTCATGCCTTCGCGAAGCATGGCATGGGTATGGACATGGGCATGTCCCGTCCCGGCTTCGGAAGCCTCTTTTGCTTTTAAGAATACGGCGTCCAGCGCTTGGGCGCATAAAAAATGCTCCAGGGGGGTGGAAAGGAAGCCTTTGAAGCCCTGGGAGCCATCTTCGGTGGCCAGCTGAAGCTCGCAGCCCAGCTCCGAGAACTCAGGAATCCCGAATAGCAGGGACTCGGTCCGGCTGCCGAGAAACACCGTCACCTCTTTGCCGGCGCTTCGCAGAGCCTGGGCCAGAGGGAGGAGGGGGGCAATCCCCAAACCGCCCCCGGCCAGAATGACCCGGCCCGGATCCTCCGTCCAGGTAAAACCATTGCCCAGGGGGCCCAGGACATCTACGGTGCGTCCTGTACGCCAGTGGCTCATTTGATCGGTTCCCCGGCCGACCACCTGGTAGACAAGACGGATGCGGCCGCTGTCGGCATCGATACCGGCCAGTCCAAAGGGACGGCGCAGCAGAGGGTCTTGGTTTTCGCCGATCCGTACCATGACGAATTGACCAGGTCTGGAAGTTGAAGCCAATGGGGGGGCCAGCAACTCCATTTCGTAGAGCTGAGGTGCCAATGCCCTGTTTTTCAGCAGGGAGGCTTGATGGATCGCTTTCATATTGCGTCAATGCTCCTTTTGAGGGTATCCGTTATTTGATTTTGCGGCTGCCGGGCTTTTCTAAGGGGATGCCGGCTTTGCAGAGAGGGCATTCCTCCGGTGTGTAGTTGGCTACATCCAGATCCAGCAGCGCGAAATAGGGGACCGGCAGCTGGGCTTTGCCGCGGCTGCGGTTGACGATGGAAGCGGCCCCAATCACGATGCCGCCCAGGCCCTGGACCAGCTTGATCATTTCCATGGTGGTGCCGCCGGTGGTAACCACGTCTTCCACCACCAGGACCTTTTGGCCGGGCAGGATCTCGAAGGAGCGGCGAAGGACCATCTGGCCTTCGTCATTGCGCTCGGCAAACAGACTGGGGACCCCTAGCTGGCGGGCAACTTCATAGGACAAATTGACAGCGCCCACGGCGGGACCCAGAACCAGGTCCGGGGCATCCTTGCGGAAATGCTCCGCCATGCCTTCACAGACCCGGGCGGACAGCGCAGGATCCTTGAGCAGGGTGGCACACTGGACGTAAACCTGGCCGTGAAGGCCGGAGGTGTAGCGGAAATGGCCTTCCTTGATGGCGCCGATATCTTTGAGGAGCGTTAAGATTTCTTTTTGAGTCAGCATCGGATGGACCTCCTGATTGGTTTTATTTGGAATTCAGACCTTCACGGATCTCCTGTAAAACAGCTTCCGCGGCGGCCAATGGGTCCGCTGCACGGGTGATGGGCCGCCCCACCACGAGATAATCCGCACCGGCGGCGATGGCTGCCTGGGGCGTCATGACCCGTTTCTGGTCGCCCAGGGCCGCACCCTGAGGCCGGACGCCGGGGCAAACGATCAGGAAGTCCCGGCCACAGGCCTGCCGAATCAAGGAAATTTCCTGGGGCGAGGCCACCACGCCCTGGAGTCCGGAGGCTTGGGTCAGGCGGGCCAGCCGGTCCACGTTGTCCGCCGGCATGGGAGCGAGCCCGACTTCTTCCAGGTCGGTTTCGCCCATACTGGTCAGAATGGTAACCGCAATCAGGGCCGGCGCAGGGATACCGCGATTTTTTGCTTCATCCGCAACGGCTGCTCCTGCCTGGGTCATCATCTGGCGTCCACCCAGGGTGTGGACGTTGAGGATGTCGACGCCCAGCCCCACCGCCTGCCGGCAGGCTTGGGCGACGGTGTTGGGGATATCGTGGAATTTCAGATCCAGAAACACTTTTTTACCGAGGGCGCGCAGGGCTTCCACCGCCTGGCCCCGGCTGGACAAGAACATTTCCAGGCCGACCTTGAAGAAGGTTACGTTGGTCAGCTGACGGACCAGAGCTTCAGCCTCGGCCCAGGTGGGATAATCCAGGGCTACGATGAGCCGGTGCCCGGGCGGGACCTGCAGCAGCCCGACCGGCGGCCGGCTTCCTGCCGAGGTGTGCGGGCGTATGTTCGGTTCGGTCATCATTTTTCCTCCTCTTTGGGAACCAGGACTTTGCCGTCCTCCATGACGATGGTGCCCCGGTGGATGGTCATGACCGGCCATCCTTGCAGGGTCATACCGCCAAAGGGGGTGTTTTGGCCTTTGGAATAGAAGTCTCTCGGGTCAACCGTCTTTTTCAGGATGGGGTTGATCACCGTGATGTCGGCGACGCCGCCAGGCACCAGCCGGCCGCGGTCCAGACCCAGGGCGGCAGCGGGGCCGGTGGTCAGACGGGCGATCAGATCCAGGGGCGCCATATCGTCATGGACCACCAAGGTATCCCAAACCACGGCAAGGGCGGTCTCCAGACCGCTGATGCCGTTGGGGGCTTTTGTAAATTCCTGGGCTTTGGCCTGAAGGGACCAAGGGGCGTGATCGGTTGCGATGCAGGTGATCAGGCCGGATTTGACGGCCCAGCGAAGGGCTTCACCATGCTCAGGACTGCGCAGCGGCGGGCTGACTCTTGCCAGGGTGGAATAGCCTGCAAGGGCTTCATCCGTCAGACGAAGGTGGTGGGGAGTGGCTTCCGCTGTGGCCCGGATTCCTTGCTGCCGGGCGAATTCCAGGAGGGCAACCCCTTCTTTGGTGCTCAAATGGGCAATATGCGTCCGGCCGCCGGTGGCTTGAGCAAGCAGCAGGTTCCGGGCGATGGGGACCGCCTCGCTGACGGCGGAGATTCCTTTCAGGCCGAGCTTGGCGGAAACGGCGCCTTCGTGCATCAGGCCGTCCCCTTTCAGTTCAGGATCTTCGCAATGATCGATCAGGAGAGCGTCCAGACCGCGGCATACTTCCAGGGCGTGGATCATGAAATGGCTGTTGGTCACCGGCATGCCGTCATCGGAGAAGGCTACAGCCCCGCTGTCCATAAGGGCAGCCAGATCATTCATTTCCTTGCCGGCAAGGCCTTTGGAGATGGCGGCGATGGGCAGAACCTCGGTCAAACCGATGGCCTGGCTGCGTTTCCGGATCATCTGGATGATTTCCGGGCTATCGGCAGTGACCGGAGAATTGGGCATCGGGCAGATGGTGGTGAAGCCGCCGGCTGCCGCGGCTTTCATGCCGGTCAGAATGGTTTCGTTGGCTTCGCCGCCGGGCTCCCGAAGATGAACGTGCATATCGATCAAGCCGGGCGCAATGATGCATCCGGACACGTCCCGAATCAGGGCATCGTTCATGTTTTCGGTGCCGAGGGTGCCCGGGGCGTACAGGCCCCGTATGAAGCCATCTTCGATCAGGACTTCCAGATGGGCGTCGGTGCGGCTGGCCGGATCCAGAACCCGTCCGCCGGTCAGCAAAAGTTTTTTGGTCATATCAAAGCTCCTTTCGGGCATGAGTGAGTAGACCCTTCATTATATTTTATAATCTGAAAGCAGGGCACGCAACGATTAAATGAAAATATTTGCCAAAGCGGGCAGGGTTTGTGACGGAATGCGCAGAATATGCTAAAATCATAGAAAAAGAGACCCATCGAAAGGAGGCTTGGGATCGGATGAAAGAATATCAGCCCTGGGATGACAGCTGGCGCAGCGAGCTGACCTTCATCCCCTGGCCGCCGGACGCAGAACATCGTGAAGGATTGCCGCCGCTGCCCCTGTATCCTGTGTTCAATTCCGCCATCGAGCAGAAGCTTGAGGGTGAAGAGATGTGGCAGACCATCGGCGGCTCCATCATTTACTTATTGGGACATGAGCCGGACCATCCCCTTGCAGATCTGTATATTCAATGGCTGAGACTGTTTAATCCGCAGCTGGCCCATCAGCTGATGTCCGATGGGACCAACTTCGCATCCAATTATAACTTTCCCAGCGCCATCTGGATGCTGCAGGCTGCCTTGCTGCTGGAACCCGGCCAGGTGGAGGCGAATTTTAATCTGGGGCTGGCCTTCAGCCAGCTGGGGGATACGCTGAGGAACGACAAATATTTCGATGAAGCCGTCAGCAGCTACCAGCAGGCTTACCAGTACCTGAAAAATGCCATCGAGCTGGACCCTCAGCTCAGCATGGCCTATTATGCCCTAGGGGTGGTCTGCAGCCGTCTGGGCCGCCCTGAAGAAAGCAAGCGCTATCTTGAAAAATCCATCGAACTGGAGATGGCGAAAAAAGCGCCCAAGGCCTCCGACGAAGCATCGGGGCGGATGCAGCCGCGCCCGGCGGATCGTCCAAACCAGGATGTTCCTCAAAAAATGTAAGGAGTGAGTCACATGCAGGGAATGATCCAAGTCTACACCGGAAACGGCAAAGGAAAGACCACGGCCGCACTGGGCTTGTCGCTGCGTGCTTTGGGCGCAGGCAAAAAAATTCTGTTTCTGCAGTTTCTCAAGGCACCCACCTACAGCGAGCATAAGATCCTGCCGCAGTTTGCGCCGCAGCTGACCGTTGAAAATGTGGGCAAGCCCTTTTTTATCGCGCCGGAAGGCATGATGTCGGCGGAGGAGAAAGCCAAATGGCAGGACAGCGTGGTGATCTTTCCGCCCGGAAATCCGCCGGCAGATTATCAGGCGCTGGTGGACAAGGGCATGGCCCGGGCCCGGGAAGCCTTGGCCGGCGGTGCGTATGACCTGGTGGTTCTGGATGAGATCAATGTGGCCCTCCACTTCGGACTGATTACCTGGACGGCGCTGGAGGCGATCCTGGACGGAAAGGCTGAGCATACCGAAGTGGTGCTTACCGGCCGCGGCGCAACCCCCGAGCTGATCGCCAAAGCCCATCTGGTGACGGAGATGAAAGAAATCAAGCATTATTATCAGGATCTTGGATTGGAAGCCAGACCTGGCATCGAAAGCTGAAGCAAATCCTTTGCAGCGAAAGATGCGGTCCGAGCCTATAATATTGGAGGGATCGGTATGGAAGATGTACAGCTGAAAGATATTTGGCAAGCTAAAGAAAGGCTTGCCGGCCTGGTCCATAAGACGGCCATCAGCCGTTCAAGCTCCTTGGACAAAATGACCGGCGGCCAGATCTTCTTGAAATTGGAAAACATGCAGAAAACCGGTTCGTTCAAGGTCCGGGGCGCCAGCAACCGCATCCTGACCCTGAGCCCCGAAGAAGGCGCCAAGGGCGTCATCGCGGCGTCGGCGGGCAACCATGCCCAGGGCGTGGCGCTGGCCGCAACCCGCGCCGGAATCCCGTCTACCATCGTCATGCCCGAGGGAGCTCCCATCTCCAAAATCATGGCCACTCGGGGTTACGGCGCCAATGTGGTGCTGGCGGGCCATAATTATGACGAGGCCTGGAAAAAGGCCGTAGAAATGCAAAAAGCCACCGGTGCCCTGTTCCTTCATGCGTATGACGATCCTTTCGTGATCGCCGGACAGGGAACCATCGGCTTGGAAATCATGGAACAGCTGCCGGACGTGGATGTGATCCTGGTGCCGGTGGGCGGCGGCGGCCTCTCCAGCGGTGTCGCCCTGGCTGTAAAGTCCCTGAAACCCACCGTCCAGGTCATCGGCGTGGAAGCCGCCAACCGGAGCAACACCATTGCCGACGGGATCGCGGTCAAACACCCTGGCAAGGTGACCGGCGCCATTCTTGAAACCTATTTGGACGGCATGGTGCAGGTGGATGATGAGGAGATTGCCGGAACCATCCTGCTGTTGCTGGAACGGGTCAAGATCATCACAGAAGGCGCCGGCGCCGCCTCGGTGGCTGCCGCCCTCTATAAAAAAATTCCCACCGAGGGGCGAAAGATTGCCTGCATCGTCAGCGGCGGCAATGTGGACGTAAACTTCATCGCCCAGATCATCCAGCGCGGCATGCTCAAGAGCGGCCGCTACACGGAAGTCACGGCAGTGATTGCAGACCGGCCGGGAAGCCTGCGCCGTTTTCTGGAGATCATTGCCACCGAAAAAGGCAATGTGATCACCGTCAATCACAACCGCAACCGGGCCGATGTGCCTTTGAACATGTGCAGTGTCACGGTTCTGATCGAAACCCAGGGCGTTGAACACGGAGAGGCCATTATCGCGGACCTGCTGAAACAGGGGATTCCGGTGGAAGGCCGAAATCCCTTATAAGCGGTGTATCATGGATAATACCAAAGACATTTTGATTTGTGTCGATGTGTACGACCGTCCCATTGGCAGCTGCAGCCTTTGCTGGTTATGACGCGTCCATGAAAACATATTGATAATCCATAAAATTGCCGGGTCCTACCGATAGGAATCACTGTGTTTCGGGGGGCGCGGCTTTTTTTGTGTCGTTTTTCGGCCCATTCTGGCGGCAGAGGACCCTTTTTGTGCCTTCAGCGCAAGATAAAGCCGCCTGGCCTCCGCCGCATCCTCCGGCGTCGGCTCGGCCGTGTGGTATCGGGCCTTCGCGTAGAGATTGCGCAAGGCGGACAGCAGGTCAAGTTCGAAATAAAGAGCTGCGTCATCCTGGATCTCGGCGCTGGTTTTGGAGCGGCTGAAGGGAAGCCCCAAACTCAGATAAATCCGCAGGAATTTCCGGTAATAATACCGTATGGCTTGCCTGGGGTCATGGGGCGGAAAGAGGTCTTTGGGGATGCGGACCGGTTCGTTGAGGATGGCCAGGGCTTCCCGCATCTCCGGGGTGCTGTCGGTTGGCAAGACCGGTTTTCTGCGCAGAAAACGCCGCAGAACCAGGAAAACAAGAAAGAGGATCACCGCAACCAGCAGGAGCTTCACCAGAAGGATCAGCCACGGGGGGAGGGCCACATGACGAATATTGGCCGTTCCCAAAGCTTCGGAGAAGGCTTCGGACACCTCGCTCTCGGGTCTGGTCACTTCGATGTCCCGGAAGAAAAGCTTGAGGAACAGGGCGAACAGATAGGCGAACATGCTGAGACCGTATGCCGCCAGCATGATCAGGGGTGAAATGAGGATGCGATATATCGCGGACAGAAACAGGGAAAAGGCATGGAGCACGGAGCCCCGGCTCATTTCAAAGCCCAGCAGACAGAACAGGATCAGGGCTGCGGCATTTTGCAGCTTGAAACGCGGCTGTTCGACGGTGGCTGCATCATGGCGAAGCATGCGCATCAGCAGGACCCCGAAAACCAGGAACAGAAGCACGAAGGGCAGAGCACCCTGCTGCAGCTGGACAAAGTCCAGGGTGAACAGGGAGGGGAACAGGAGCAAAGGCAGCAGCTTGAGACCCAGCATAAAGGCGTCATGCTGCGTGTTATAATCCAGACGAAACAGCTGTCTTTTGACCACAAAGCCTACATAAAGGCAAGGCGGAACCAGCAGCAGCCCATCCAGAAAGTTTTCGGGAAAAAGAAAGCAGAAGAGCATCAGGCTCAAAGGCAGCAAGCGCATGGCTGGCTTTTGACTGCCGCGAAGACGATAGGAAAGCATGACCGACAGGATCATGATGAAAAGAGGCGGGAAGACGGAGGGGTTATGGCCGATCCAGGCATAGATATATAAGCTGAGGGCGAAATACAGGGAAAGGTCGGACAGCATCTTGCATAAAAAGACCAGCTCCATCTATCCATCCTTCCTTTCTTCCGCGGTGGCTTTGCTGTCGGCTTTCTCCTGAGAGTCTGGGTCGCAGCTGGCCTTATAGTTATTGCCTGCCAGCACCGTGATCTGGCTTCCGGTCAGGTCCCGCAGCCGGTTGATCATGGGTTGGAATTCAGGAAGAAGGGCCGGGGTGATGATGATGTGGGCCTGGCCTTGCTGGGCCCGCTTGGCGGCCCGATGCAGCAGGTGGGCAAAGGACTGGGTCCTGTCGTAGGTGGCTCGCCCCAGACCTTCGAGAATGGTGTAGAAATGTTGGGCACCGAGGCCTTCCTCCAGCAGCGACCAGCAGCCCATGGCGCCGGCGGCGGTGGCATTGGTCAGAAAGCCATACTGGACCCCCCGGTCTTCCAGGGTTTCGCATACCGCCCGGGCGATGGAAAAGCAATGCTCGATCTCCTGCGGATCCTGCCGGTGGTCACCGGTGCCGCTGTCCACGCTGAGAATCACCGTTACGGAGAGCTCCAGGGTATGGTCATATTTCTTAACCATCAGTTTGCCGGCCCGGGCGCTTTGACTCCAGCTGATGGCTTTCTGGGGTTCGCGGCCTGTGTAATCCCTGTAACCCAGGGTAAGAACCGGGTCCTCAAGAATAAAGCGGTTGACGGAAATTTCTCCAAGAAAACCGCCCAGGTTTTCCAGAAGCAGCGGACAGTCGATGGTCGTCGGAAGCACCACCAGCTCCTTGGAAAGGTGAACCTGCTTGCTGGTCTCCCGGATGCCCAGAAAGTCGCCTCCAAACAGGGTTGCCCCTCTGAAAAAATATCGGCCCCGTTGGCGGATGAGGGCCGGCTGGCGGCGCTGCAGCGTTTGGCGGGGCATCAAATAGAGGGTGCCAGTGCGGATCAGGCCGCCTTTGTCCTGCCGATGGGCGGGAATAGGAGGCAGAAATTCCAGACTGGCCGGCAGGAGCTCTTCCATTTTGATGAAGGGGACTGGAAAGCGACGGGCATTTTGAAGGGTGGTGATGATCTCGAAAGACTCCTCCGGTTCTACCACCGCTTTGGAAGGGCGGCAGTCATAAGTGACCTTGGCCAGAGGATCTTGCAGGGAAACCCATTCCGCCCCGATGGCGCACAGGATCAGAACGGCGATGAAGATCAGCACGGTGTATCCTCCGTCAAGACTTCCAGGGGGACCGGGACTTCACGGATCAGTTTTTCCATAAACGCGGCAACCTCGCCGGAGCGGGAGACGCCTCCGGCCACAATGCGGTGGGTCAGAACGTGAGGCGCCACATACCGGATGTCTTCGGGAAGGACGTAATCCCTTCCGTTGAAGGCCGCGGTGACCTGAGCGGCTTTGTAAAGCGCGATGGCGCCCCGGGTGGAGACGCCGGTCACGAAGCGGCTTTCGCCGCGGGTCCTTTCAATGATGTTCATCAAGTAATCCGCCACCACCGAAGACACCTTCACGTCACCGAAGTGCTCTTTGAGATAGGTGGTTTCTTCGGGGGTGACCACGCAGGGCAGTTTTTCCACGATGGCTTGGGTGCTGCGGCGGGCGATGACGGACAATTCCTCGTCCCGGCTCATGTAGCCCAGGGATAAACGCATGAAGAAACGGTCTGTCTGGGCCTCGGGAAGCGGGAAGGTGCCGTAGGACTCAATCGGATTCTGGGTGGCCATAACCATGAAAGGCTCCTCCAGGCGGGTGGTGACGCCGTCGGTGGAAATCTGCCGTTCCTCCATGGCCTCCAGCAGGCTGGATTGGGTCCTGGGAGTGGCCCGGTTGATTTCATCCGCCAGAATGATATTGGAAAAGAGAGGACCTTTGCGGAATTCGAAGGCGCCCTTTTGCTGATTGTAGAAATTGATGCCGGTCAGGTCGGAAGGCAGGAGGTCCGGCGTAAACTGGATGCGCTTGAATTCGCCGCCGATGGTCTTGGCAAAAGCGCGCAGAAGCATGGTTTTGCCGGTGCCGGGCACGTCCTCCAGGAGCACATGGCCAGAACAGATAAAGCAAGTCAGCACCAGGGTGATGGTGTCCGTTTTCCCAACGATGACCTTGGAACAGTTTTCAACGACTTTTTGGTGATAGTCTGTAAAACGCGAAATATCCAAGCAAGGTTCCTTCTTTCATTTGATCAATGGGCTTTTTTCACCGGCATAATAGAGGGACAGATGATGCAGAGCGCGGGTGCAGGCAATGTAGAGGAGCCGACGGTCATCCGGAGATGAAAAGCTGCCGGCATCGGCGCTGTAAACCAGAACGGCATCAAACTCAAGGCCCTTGGCCAGATAGATCGGGAGGATCATCGTCCCGGATCCGATGTTCGGGGTGTCTTCGGTGACCAGGCGCAGCGCATGCCGGCCGCGCAGCCGCTGATAAAGTCCGTTGGCCTCCGCCATGGTTTTGCAGAGAACGGCAATAGAACCGCAGCCGGTCTCCCGGTATTTCCGGATGCCTTCGGTCAATGCCCGGTCCATGGTTTCCCGGTCCGGGAAACCGGTGATTTCCGGCGCACCTTCGTGACGTTCAAAGGGCTCCACGGTTTCCGGATGGTCCAGAAACCGCTGGCTGAAGCGGCTGATTTCAAAGGAGCTTCGGTAGCTTTGGCGCAGAATCACCGAGGCGGCTTTTTTCTTGTGAAGGACCTTCCGAATATCTTCGAATAGCGATTCGGGGGCCGGACGTTCCACCGATTGGCAGAGATCTCCCAGGATGGTGTAGCGGGCGTTGGGGAACCAGCGATCCAAAAGGGCAAAATGAAGGGGGCCGTAGTCCTGGACCTCATCCACGATGACCTGCTGGATATCCGGATAGCTTTGGAGGCCGTCCAGCTTGAGCTTCAAATAGGTCAGAGCAGCGCCGTCGGCGTGGCTGAGGGAGTCTGCGGTCAGTTTTTCCCGAGACGCTTCCAGGATTTGTTCGATATTGTCCGGCAGGGCGAGCCCCTTGGACAACCGGCGGAACAGCCCCGAATCCTCGAAGAGCAGACGGTAGACGGACAGACCATTGATTTCCGTGATCTTCTGCGCGGCCCGCACCAGGGAAGCGGAACGCTTCGCCGAAAGCAGCCGGGCGAAAGACCGGACCTCCAGCTGATGGTCCGGAAAATTGGATACGAATTCTTCCAGCTGGGGAAGACGTTCTTTTTTTTCTTTGTGGATTTTTTCGAGAAGGCGTTCCTGGATCTGAGCCAAGCGTTTGGTCAGCGGGAGGCTGACCCGGTCGCGGAGCAGTTCTTCTTTGAGCTCCGCGCGCTGGGCGATGTAATGACCGTTGCAATAAAAATCGGGGAACGACAAAATCTTATGCTCATAATGCCAGACCAGCCGGTCCAGGAGGGTGCAGAAGACCGAAGAGGCCTTGAAAGCCAGGATGTCCCGATCCAGAGCCGCCGCCGCCGGATCAGGGTTGCTCAGTAGCGCTTCCGCCTGTTTGGCCCGGGTTTCCACGGGGCGTCCTGCATCCAGGCTGGCAAAGACCGTATCAAAGGTCAGGTTGGCGATATTCTCTTCGCCAAGATCCGGCAGAACCTGAGAAATGTACTGGCTGAACAGCGCATTGGGTGAAATGATGATGATATGATGGGCCGCCAGACGAGAGGTCAGTCCGCGATACATCAGGTAAGCCACCCGGTGGAGGGCGACGGAGGTTTTACCGCTGCCTGCAGAACCCTGGACCATCAGCAGCTCGCTGTCCATATCCCGGATGATTTGATCCTGTTCTTTCTGAATGGTCTCCACAATCGCCTTCATCTGGGGAGAGGCATTTTGGGAAAGGGCGTAGCGCAGGCTCGGGTCATCGATGTTGATGTCGGTATCGATGAAATAAGCCAGTTCACCGTTCCGGATATCATATTGCCGTTTCAGGGTGACCTCGCCGTGGATTTCTCCGGCAGGTGCCTGATAGAAAGCCTTGCCGAGCCCGTAGCGGTAATAAAGACTGGAGACCGGAGCCCGCCAGTCATAAACCCGGATGCGGCCGTCGGAGGGATCGATCAGTGTGCCCCGCCCGATGTAAATGGATTCCGAAGGATAGCCGGTCTCGATGAAGTCCACACGCCCGAAATAAGGGGCGGACTCCATGCGCTGGTATTGTCCGATCTTATATTGGATCGCCTGGTAGGCTGCGGCCTGGGCTCTCAGGACATTCAAGGCTTGGGTCGTGTCCGCTCGTTTGTCGGCGTCGTTGGGCGACGCGGGCAGATTGTCCTGCAGCTCCTCCCGGGCTTCCACTAAGCTTTGATGGGTCTGGTCCAGTTTTTCAAGTTCAGCGGCCAGACATTTCTGCAGCAAGGCCAAGGTCTTGGCTAAATAGCCGGCTTCCAGGTGAAAGTCGGGATGGACCATGCCTCGTTCGGCGGGCGTCTTGCCCAGCCTCTTGGGTTTGGAGTTTTCGGACTGCATAGGATCACTCCCTTCAATACTTCATTATATAAAAAAGAACGTTGAATATCAACGAAGGAAGGCAAAAAGTTTGAATTCAAATAAAATGGCGAATGGGTTAAAAAAAACAGGACGGTGCGAGACCGTCCTGCAGGAGCTTCCGGACCGAAGCCCGAAGCCGGATCTTATAGTTTTTGGATGGTTTCCATGACGTAAGTGCCGAATTCCTCACAGGTGGCCCCGTCGCTGCGGCCGGTGATCACCAGTTTCTTTTCGGTATAGGTGCAGAGGTCCAGGGCTTGGGTCAGCCGTTCGGATTCTTTCTGGAAGCCAATGTGGGAGAGCAGCATGGCTGCAGCCCGCAGCATGGAGCAGGGATCGGCATAAGGGCCGCGGCCTTCCTGCATCATCCGGGGCGCGGATCCATGGATGGCTTCAAACATGGCGTAGCGTTTGCCGATGTTGGCGGAGCCGGCGGTTCCCACGCCGCCCTGGAATTCGGCGGCCTCGTCGGAAATGATGTCTCCATAGAGGTTGGGCAGGATCATGACCTGGAAATCCCGGCGCCGTTTCTCGTCGATCAGCTTGGCGGTCATAATGTCGGCATACCACTCGTCGGTGGTAATTTCCGGATACGCCTCAGCCACTTTGTGGCAGCCCTCCAGGAAATTGCCGTCGGTGGTTTTGATCACGTTGGCTTTGGTTACCAGAGAAACCCGGTTAAAGCCGTTCTTCCGGGCAAAATCATAGGCCAGCCGAGCGATACGGTCGGTGCCCTGACGGGTGGTGATGGTAAAGTCCACGGCCAGGTCCTCGGTCACGTTGATGCCTTGGCTGCCCACGGCGTAGGCGCCTTCCGTATTTTCACGGAATAGGGTCCAGTTGATCCCCTGTTCCGGCACTTTAACGGGCCGGATGTTGGCGAAGAGGTCCAGGGCTTTGCGCATGGCCACATTGGCGCTTTCGATGTTGGGACGGCCATCCCCTTTCTGGGGCGTGGTGGTGGGGCCTTTCAGAATGACATGGCAGCTTATCAATTCAGCCATCACATCGTCCGGGATGGCTTGGTTGGCGGCGATGCGGTTTTCAATGGTCAGCCCTTCGATCACTTTGAAAAGCACCTTGCCGCTTTTGACTTCGTCGGCAAGGAGAAATTCCAGGATGCGATGGGATTCCGCAGTGATGACCGGCCCGATGCCGTCACCGCCGCAGACGCCGATCACGATCGGCGCCAGGGAGGCATAATCGACAAAATCCCCCTGCGCTTTCATCATGTCAACCCGTGCCAATTGGGATTCCAGGACCTTGGCGAATTTTTCGCAGGCCAGCCGGATCGCTTCATTCATAGACATTCTCCGTTCTTATGTTTTATTCAATGCACCATTACATGGACGAAAGCTTTGTATAATTCAAGAGGCCTCCGGCCTTCAGAATATCCTTTTGGCGGTCGGAGAATTCCGCAGTCAAAAGGATCCTGCGACCCTTGGTCTTGTTTTCCATAACGATTTCAGAACCGCCGGCAATCGCCTCCGGCAAGCCGTGGATCACCAGTTCATCGCCTAAATCGATGGTGTCATAATCCTCCGCATGGGCAAAGGTCAGCGGCAGGATGCCGGCATTGATCAGATTGGCGCGATGGATGCGGGCGAAGCTGACGGCGATGACCGCTTTGATTTTTAAATAGAGGGGCACCAAGGCGGCATGTTCACGGGAAGAACCCTGGCCGTAGTTGGCGCCGGCGATGATAAAGCCTTTGCCGGCCTCCAAAGCACGCTGGGGGAATCCGGGATCCACCTGGGCAAAACAGAATTTGGACAGGTAGGGGATGTTGGAACGGTAGGGCAGGATCTTGGCGCCGGCCGGCATGATGTGGTCGGTGGTGATGTTGTCGCCCACCTTCAGCAGGACGCCGGCATCCAAAGCATCCGGCAGGGGATCGGAAGTCGGCAGAGGCTTGATGTTGGGGCCTCGGACCACTTCAACCTTGTCTGCGTCGGCTTCCGAGGCGGGGGGCAGGATCATCCGGTCATCGATCAGGAATTTTTCGGGCATGGTGATCACCGGCGCCGGGCCCAGGGTGGAAGGATCTGTGATGTGGCCCGTCAGAGCCGCCGCTGCGGCGCTTTCCGGACTGACCAGATAAACCTGTGCGTCGGCGGTGCCGCTGCGGCCTTCGAAGTTGCGATTGAAGGTGCGGAGGCTGACGCCCTTTGAGGAGGGAGAGAAGCCCATGCCGATGCAGGGCCCGCAGGCACATTCCAGAATACGGGCGCCGCTGGCAATCAGGTCGGCCAACGCCCCGCTCTCAGCCAGCATGGTAAAAACCTGTTTGGAGCCGGGAGAGATGGAGAGGCTGACGTTGGGGTGGATGGTTTTTCCTTTCAGGATGGCGGCCACCTTCAGCATGTCGGATAGGGAGGAGTTGGTACAGGATCCGATGCAGACCTGATCCACGGGGATATGGGTCAGCTCGGAGAGGGGTTTGACGTTGTCCGGGCTGTGGGGGCAGGCGGCCAGGGGGCGAAGGGCTCCAAGATCAATGGTAACGGTGCGATCGTAGACCGCATCGGGGTCTGATGCCAGGGGGGCCCAGTCCTCAACACGGTCCTGGGCTTTCAGGAAGGCTTTGGTCACTTCGTCGGAAGGGAAGATGGAGCAGGTGGCACCCAGTTCGGCGCCCATGTTGGTGATGGTGGCCCGTTCAGGGATGCTCAATTCCGCTAGGGCAGGGCCGCCGTATTCGATGACGGCGCCCACGCCGCCCTTGACGGTCAGCCGTCGCAGGACTTCGAGGATGATATCCTTGGCGCTGACCCAGGGGGACAGTTTGCCGGTCAGTTCAATTTTGATCATGCGGGGCATATCGATGTAATATGCGCCGCCGCCCATGGCCACGGCCACGTCCAGGCCGCCGGCGCCCATGGCCATCATGCCGATGCCGCCGCCGGTGGGGGTATGGCTGTCCGAACCCACCAGGGTTTTGCCGGGGATGCCGAAACGTTCCAGATGGACCTGATGGCAAATGCCGTTGCCGGGACGGGAAAACCAGATGCCATGCTTGGCGGCTACCGTCTGGATGTATCGATGGTCGTCGGCATTTTCAAAACCGGACTGCAGGGTGTTGTGATCGATGTAAGCCACCGAACGTTCGGTTTTCACTCTGGGGATCCCGATCGCCTCAAATTCCAGATAAGCCATGGTGCCGGTAGCGTCCTGGGTCAAGGTCTGATCGATACGCAACCCGATCTCGCTTCCGGCTTTCATGTCGCCGGACAAGAGATGGTTCTTGATGATTTTTTCCGCAATCGTATAACCCATGTTGATTACTCCTTCTGATCGTTCGGTAGGGATTTTTGAGCCTTGACCACCTGAAGCAGATTGTCCTTGGCGTTGCTGATGTGCTGCACCGTCAGTTTCTCTGCGGCGTCCTGGTCATGCCGGGCCAGGGCCTGAAGGATCTGCCGATGCTCCTCGATGGCTTTTTCCGCACGGCCTTCGGCGGCAAAGGAGAGCTGCCGGTAACGCACGACCATATGGTGAAGATCGGATAAGGTGTGCTGCAGCGTGCGGTTGTTGCTGTATTCATAAATTTTTTCGTGGAAACGGGAGTCCAGATCCTTGATGTGGGATGTGGACTGCTTAAGGCTGTAAAATTCCTGCAGATCCACGAGCTCGCTGAGCTCCAGGATCTGCTCGTCGGTAATGTTGGCGGCGGCCAGGCGGGAGGCCAGGCCCTCGATGTACATGCGGATCGTGTAGATGTCTTCCAGGTCTTTTTCGCTGATCCCCAGCACCACCGCGCCTTTGTTTGGGATGATCTGAACGAGCCCTTTCTGTTCCAGCATCCGGATGGCTTCCCGGACCGGTGTCCGGCTGACGCCCAGCTGTTCGGAGAGCTTCAGCTCGATCAGGCTTTCGCCGGGTTTGATCCGGCCGCTGAGGATGCTTTCTTCCAATTGCTCGAAAACCCGGGTGCTCAGGGAAGCCGCATTGTCGGATGCCATGAGCTTGGATGGATTTGATTCTCTGGTTGTATTCATATTTGCCTCGCCGATTTCTGTCGGATGATCATTCTTTGGGCGGCATGAATCCGATCATGGCTTCCAATTCTTCGTCGCTGATGACGGTTTGACGTCCGCCGGCGTATTCCCCGTCGATCCATTCCTTGATGCGAAGCACCAGCGGATCTTGTTTGGTCACCATCCGGTCTTCGGATAAATTATAGTGGGAATTGATCCAATACGCAATGCCCGCCAGGCCGGAGGTGTTGCTGACCGCAACCGCCACAGGGCGTTCAAGGAGAAGGGTGGTGTCAAAGATGTTGTAGATCTCTTCGTCCTTCAGCAGTCCGTCGGCGTGGATGCCGGCGCGGGTGACGTTGAAGTTGCGCCCGACGAAGGGGGTCATGGGCGGGATGTGATAACCGATTTTCTTCTCGAAATAACGGGCGATCTCGGTGATCACAGTGGGGTCCATGCCATCCAGGCTGCCTTTCAGGGAAGCATATTCGAAAACCATGGCCTCCAGAGGTATGTTTCCGGTCCGTTCGCCGATGCCCAGCAGGGAGCAGTTGACGGCGGAGGCCCCATAGAGCCATGCGGTGGAGGCGTTGTCAACGGCCTTGTAGAAGTCGTTATGGCCGTGCCATTCCAGCATGTCGGAAGGCACGTCGGAATAATGCTGCAGACCGTAAATGATGCCCGGCACACTGCGGGGCAGGGCGACGCCCGGGAAGGGGATGCCGTAGCCCATGGTGTCGCAGGCCCGGATCTTGACAGGGATGCCGGATTGCTTGGACATTTCCATCAAGGCATTGACAAAGGGCACCACAAAGCCATAGAAGTCTGCCCGGGTGATGTCCTCCAGATGGCAGCGGGGCCGTACGCCCAGCTCCAGGGCCTGGGCCACCACGGCCAGATAGGAATCCATAGCCTGCTTTCTGGTTTTGCCCAGTTTTTTGAAGATGTGGTAATCGGAGCAGCTGACCAGGATGCCGGTTTCCTTGATGCCGATGTCCTTGACCAGTTTGAAGTCTTCCTTGGAGGCCCGGATCCAGGTGGTCAGCTCGGGGAACTCATAGCCCAGATCTATACACTGGCGCAGCGCTTCACGATCCTTTTCGCTATAAACAAAAAATTCAGTTTGGCGGACCAAGCCTTTGGGGCCGCCCAGACGGGAAAGCATCTTATACAGATCCACGATCTGCTTGACGGTGTAGGGCGCGCGGGACTGCTGGCCGTCACGGAAGGTGGTGTCTGTCATCCAGATCTCGGCGGGCATGCCGATGGGGACCCGGCGATGATTGAAAGGAATTTTGGGCACCTCCGAGTACGGGAAGATGTCGCGGTACAGATTGGGTGTTTCCACGTCCTGCAGCGAATATTTGTAAGGATCCTGTTCCAGCAGATTGCTGTTTTTATTTGGCTCGATCATGAAAACCCTCCTTATGCATAAAATGGATTGAAGATCATTGGAATGATTCCTCGGAAATACTTGCATGATTGTATACAAGTATTATATAATACCGAAAAAGAAAGTCAAGATGAGACATTAGGAATAAGAATGTATACATATAGGGACTTGGTTTTGCCGGTTGCTTCTTGAGCGGCTGGATAAAAAACGCAGATTGATACTTGATTTTTCTCATACGCTGGTATATAAATGAATTGGCACTCGACAATTGAGAGTGCTAATAATCCAAGAGTAAAAGGTGAGCGACGATGAAAAGAAAACAATTCAAAACGGAGTCCAAGCGCATCCTGGATCTGATGATCAACTCCATTTACACCCATAAGGAAATTTTCCTGAGGGAGCTGATCTCCAATGCCAGCGATGCCCTGGACAAGCTCTACTACAAATCCCTGACTGAGCCGGGCGCTGGAATTTCCAGATCGGAGCTGGAGATCCGGCTGGTTCCGGATTCCTCCAAACGAACCTTGGCTGTGATCGACGATGGCATCGGCATGACCCGGGAGGAGCTGGAAAACAACCTGGGGACCATTGCCCGCAGCGGCACCCTGGACTTCAAACAGGATATCGATCCCCAGGAGGACATCGACATCATCGGCCAGTTCGGGGTTGGTTTCTATTCGGCCTTCATGGTCAGCAAAAAGGTCACGGTGATCAGCAAGGCCTTCGGTTCCGAGGAGGCATGGCGCTGGGAGTCCACAGGGGCGGAAGGCTACACCTTGGAGTCTTGTCTTAAAGAGGGGCACGGCACCGAGATCATCCTGGAGCTGAAGGACAATACGGCCGATGAAAATTATGATGAATACCTGGAGCAATACCGCATCACCGAAATCGTGAAACGATACTCTGACTATATCCGCTATCCTATTAATATGGAAGTGACTAAAAGCCGACTGAAGGACAAGGCGGAAAAGCCGGATGACGAGGAAGAGGGCGAGATCCCGGAATACGAAAGCTATACGGAAAAGGAGACCTTGAACAGCAGGGTGCCCCTTTGGCGGCGCAATAAAAGCGAGATCACGGCGGAGGAATACGAACACTTCTATACCGAGAAGTTTTACGATTATGAGAAACCGCTGCGTTATGTCCACGTGAAAGCGGAAGGCACCATGACCTACAACGCGCTGCTTTATATCCCATCCAAAACACCTTACAATTACTACAGCAAAGACTATGAAAAAGGGCTGCAGCTTTATTCCAACGGTGTGCTGATCATGGATAAATGCCCCGATCTGTTGCCGGATTATTTCAGCTTTGTCCGCGGTCTGGCGGATTCCCAGGACCTTTCCCTCAACATTTCCCGGGAGATGCTGCAGCATGACCGCCAGCTTAAGGCGATTGCCAAGAGCCTTGAGAAAAAAATCAAGAGCGAGCTGCTGAAGCTGCAGGAAGACGATCGCGAGAAATACGAAACGTTTTATAAAGCCTTTGGACTGCAGCTGAAATTCGGCATTTACAGCAGCTTTGGCGCTTATAAAGAACAGCTGCAGGACCTTCTGATGTATCATTCCCTTAAGGAAGACAAGCTGGTGACCCTGGCTGAATATAAAGCCGCCATGGCCCCGGAACAGGATTCGATCTATTATGCCTGCGGAGAGAGCGTCAGCCGGATCCGGCAGCTGCCCCAGACGGAACGGGTGCTGGACAAAGGCTGGGATATCCTGTGCATGACCGACGATGTGGATGAGTTTGCTGTGAAGATCATGGGCGGCTTTGACGGAAAAACCTTTAAGTCGGTTTCCAGCGGCGATCTGGACCTGGAAAGCGACGACGATAAAAAAGCCGCTGAACAGCAAGCCGCCGAGCATAAAGATTTATTTGAATTCATGCGGGAAGCCCTGGGGGACAAGGTCAAAGAAGTCCGGTTGTCCAAACGGCTGAAGACCCATCCGGTGTGTCTGGCCACCGAGGGCGCTTTGACGCTGGAAATGGAAAAGGTCTTGAATTCCATGCCGGCAGACCAAAAGGTCAAGGCGGAGCGGATCCTGGAAATCAACGCCGGCCACCCGGTTTTTGACGCCCTCTGCCGGCTGTATGAGGAAGACCAGGAAAAACTGAAAACCTATAGTGAGCTGCTGTACAATCAGGCGCTTTTGATCGAGGGCATCGCCATCGAGGATCCCGTGGCCTTTTCCAACGCGATCTGTACGCTGATGTGAAAACGGTTGCTCAATAAACCCCGTCCGGGGCAAGGAGATGCTTTATGGCCGGAAACCGCAACCAGAAGCTGAAACTGCTTTACCTGATGAAGATGTTCCAGGAGGAGACCGACGAGCAGCATCCCATGTCGATGCCGCAGATCCTATCCTGGCTGCGGGCCCGCGGCCTGGAAGCGGAACGTCGCTCGATCTATGATGACATTGAGCTGCTGCGGGATTTCGGCATGGATATCGTCATGAACCGCAGCCGGACCTGCGGCTATTTCCTGGGCAGCCGGGCTTTCGAACTCCCGGAGCTGAAGCTTTTGGTGGACACGGTCCAGGCCTCCCGCTTCATTACCAACAAAAAATCCCAGATGCTGATCAAAAAGATCGAGGCGCTGGCCAGCAGGCACCAGGCGAAAACCTTGCAGCGCCAGGTCTATGTGGCAGGCCGCATCAAGACCATGAATGAGAGCATCTACTATAATGTGGATGCGCTGCATAAGGGGATCACAGAGAACAAACAGATCTCCTTCCAATATTTTGAGTACGCGCTGGATAAGCAGCAGCATTTCCGCCGCAACGGGGAACGCTATGTGGTCAGCCCTTTCCTGCTTTCCTGGGACAACGAAAATTATTATCTGGTGGCATACCATGAGCGGTACCATACCCTGGCTCATTTCCGGATCGACAAAATGGCGTCGATCCGTATCGAAGACCAGCCCCGGGTCCTGCTGGAGGAAGGTCTGGACCCGGTGGCTTATTGCCAAAGCACGTTTGGCATGTATTCCGGGAAGCGGTCCGACATCCGGGTGGAATTCGCAGCCGGTTTGATCGGCGTGGTCATTGACCGCTTCGGGAAGGATGTTTCGATCCAGCCCTCCCGGGAAGGCTGGTTTATTGCCTATCTGCATGTCTCTGTCAGCCCGGTGTTCTTGTCCTGGCTCTTCCAGTTTGGTGAAAAAGCCCGGATCCTGGGACCGGCGGAGGTCCGGGAGCGGATGCTGGCGCTTCTTGAAGAGACCTTGTCCGAATACCGCAGGGATCCGCCGCCGGAACCACGATAAAAAAGTTCCTGTCCGCGCGGAGGCGCTGTGCGAAAAAACGTACACCTCCCCTTGTATAATTCAATACAAGGGGAGGTGCTATTATGCTTAAAAAATCATTCCATCCATCGGTCAATTCCATTTCGCCGGATCCGACCGCCGGCACGTCCTTCCGCAAGCTGACCAGGAACCGCTTCGCTGTTTCCTTAGTGATTCTGCTGGCCGGGTCTCTGGTCCTGATGCTGAACGCTGCCATGACCGGCATGCTGGTTCGCGCTTTGATGGAGGCTGACCAGAGCATCCGGATCCTGGTCAGCAGCGGCTTCATCGCCTTTCTGGCACTGATCGCGGGAACGGCGTACACCGCCTATTCCGAACGGATCCATGAGCTGCGCATGGCTCAATATGACGAGAAGCGGCAGCTCTACTACCGGCTGACCGACACCCTCTTTGCCGTCCTGGACACCTATGACGACGCCGGATTTTATGATCCGCAGGATCTCATTCAGTTTCTCCGGCAGCATCGTGCCGAGTGGCTGACCTACGGCGCGCCGGAGGTCCTGGAAGCGGCGGATCGCTTTGTGCAGGCGTCAGCGGCTGGCGGCTCCCGCGGGCCGGCGCCCTGCTTCTTCAGGGACCTGGAAAAGCAGACCACGGCCATCATCAATCTCATCAAGAAGGATTTGGGTGAAGACGCCTTCAAATCCTCCGCCGAAGGTTTTTTTCGCTGTGCGGTCAACAGCGGCGGGCCGAGACATCCGGTTTTAAGACGATACAAATAGACATTGAAGCGGCGCCGGCATGCTGGAATCCCATTCGTGGAACAGATGCCGGTTTTTGCGTAAAGAAATTAAAACACAAAAGGAAAAGAACGGGTGCAGGAAGAATCTTCAATGTATTGAGAGGGGGGAGAGCTTATGCGGATATGGATGAAGCGGGGGCTGATCCTGCTGCTCTTTGCCATGGTCCTGGCATCCTGCGGGAAGGCACCTGCGGAAAAGCCTGCCGAGACCGGCGCTGCTTTTCAGACGGTGACGGCCGAAGAAGGCAAAGCGATGCTGGAGGGAGATCCCGGGATCATCCTGCTGGATGTGCGTACGCCTGAGGAGTTCGCCGAAGGGTATATTGCCGGTGCGATCCGGATCACGGATTCCGAACTGGAAGCCGAAGCCCCCAGGCAGCTCCCGGATAAGGATGCGAAAATACTCATCTACTGCCGGAGCGGCCGGCGAAGCCGGGCATCCGCCCAAAAACTGGTGGATATGGGCTACACGCAGGTGTACGATATGGGCGGTATCATCGACTGGCCTTACGAAATTGTAAAATAAATGTTAAAATGATAGGGGACAATTCATGATCTTCAGCGAGGGGGAAGCGTATGACCGACCAGACCACGATCAAAATGAATCCGGTTGGCAGAGGCAGTGCCATCGGGTTCGCCGCTTTGCAGCGCTTGTATGATGCGGCCGAAAAGATCCGGGCATTGGCCCCCTGGGACGATCTATGGGAAACGGACATTGTGACGCTGGTCTACCCGGATCGGCCGGAGCCGATTTTTTGTTCCATGACCGGGCTGACCGGACAGAACTGCAGTGTGCGTGTTTATGCGGGCTATGATCAAATGGCCGGCTTTTTCCGTTTGACCCAGATGGCGGAAGGGGAGCTGCCTTATTATATCCCGATGGCTTATCAGAATTGCCTGACTTGTCATTTCGGCGAACGGCAGGAATTGATGAAAGAAGACATCGAGCAGATCCAGCGGCTGGGCTTCAGGCTCCGGTCCCAAAACCAGTGGCCCTATTTCAGATCCTATCAGACCGGATATTTTCCCTGGCTGATCGATGTGGATGAAGCGGAAATTATGACCCTGGCCCTGGAAGGGCTTGCCGAAGCTTTACGGTACATGCAGCAGACATTCCTTGAAGTGGACTTTGAAGGCGGCGAAACCTTATACGGGCAATATGACCAGGAAACCAGCGGCTGGCAGGTGTTTGCAGGCGTCATGCCGCCGATTCCGATGATCACCGGCCGGGTCATGATCGATGATGAACTGCTGATCACCGAACTTCTGCGGCAGAAGCAGACCGAGCGCCAACTGGAGCTGGAATTGTTTTATATCCCGGTCCCGGTGGAGGACGAACGGATCCCTAAACCTTTTTATCCGCGCATGGCGATTCTTGCGGAGCGTCAGAGCGGGGAAATGCTCGATCAGTGCATGCTGGAGCTGCAGGATAAGAATTCCGAGGTGCTGATGGGGATCCTGCTGCAGCATATCTTGGAATTTGGCCGACCTGCAACGGTTTTTGTTCGGGATGACATTACAGAATCTTTCGTATGGGATCTGTGCGGCAGATTGAACATTCAGCTGGAGACCAGCGTCCTGCTTCCCGCGGTGGAGGCCATTGAGGAAGACATGATCCAATTTGTGAGCAGAGGATAGGAGGATACCGTGGAAAACGAAATGAGCAACGAAATCTGGACCTTTTCTCCCGGAGAGGATGCCAACGTCTGGTCGGAGTTCAAACAAGCCGGCATCATGGCCGTTGGTTGGGATGAGATCGGTGATCTGAGGCAATACAAATCCCGGGAAGAGATCAAAAAGGCCCTCCTCAGCCATTATGGAGATGATCGGTTTTTAAGCGGCAACCTCGCGAATGAAGCCAATGTCCTCTGGCAGTTTTGCCATGATATCGCCACCGGTGATACCGTGTATGTGAAAAGCGGCACCAAAACCCTGCTGGGCATGGGAACGGTTCGCTCGGAATATACCTACAATGAAAACGCGGAAGAATACCGCCATGCTCGCCGGGTCAACTGGCAAAAAAGCGGCGAGTGGAAAATCATCAGCGGTATCTTTACCATCAAATCGCTGACAAAGATCACAGCAGCGAAAAGCTTCTGCAAAATCCTTGAAGATACGATCAAAGTGGAAGGAAAGCCAGCGGAGGACATTGTCCGGCTCCAGCCGGCTGTTGAAACCGAGGCCCCCCGGAGCGCTGGAGCACGTCCATCGACGGAGGCGGGACCGGAAGCTCCGGTCCACAGTTACACTCAGAAAGATTTTTTCCAGAAGACCTTTCTGGACCCTGAAGAATACGGAGTGATGAAACGGCTACTGCTAAAGAAAAAAAACCTGATCCTGCAGGGCCCTCCGGGGGTGGGGAAGAGCTCTATGGCACCGGAACTGGCCTATTCGATCATCGGGGCGCGGGATCCTCAGCGGATCCTCCATATCCAGCTCAATCCGGGGTATGATTTCAAGCGCTTTATTTATGACGTTCACGGGGAATCGCTGCAGGGAGCCTTGAAGGAAGGGCCTTTCTGCAGTTTTAGCCGTCGGGTCGGGCAGTCTCTGGAATCCGCTTTTTTTCTGATTCTCGACGGGCTGAACCAATGCGATCTGAGCCGGCTTTTCGAAAACCTTCTGCCCATCCTGCATTGGAAACGGCGAGGCGAAGCGGTGCCGTACGAGGACGGAAAGATCCTTCTGACCATTCCTGAGAATCTCTATGTGATTGGCCTTCTGGACATGGCATCGAGGGAGCCTTTGGGTTTAGGGCAGGGAATCCGAAATCTTTTCCCCTTTTTCAACATTGAGCCGGCCTTCGGCCGCCCCCAATTCGCCCATTATCTGGCCCGGCAAGGGTTGGATGAAAGTCTTGCAGAGAAAATCAACACAAGGATGACGGAGGTCAACGAAAGAATTGAAAGCGATCCCATGTTGGGTAAAGGGTTCCGGATCGGACACGGTCATTTCTGTGACGGTGAGCCCTTGGGAGAGCATTGGTATGAGGACGTCATCCGCTATGAAATCGGGCCGATGCTACATTCCTATTGGAAGAATGAGCCAGCCGCCGCCGAGCGGATGATTGATTTTCTGTTGAAGCAGCAGGCCTGACGGCCGCCTTAAAATAAAAAGCATCGGTCTGCGGGAAGCTAGGGCTCCTTTAGATCGATGCTTTTTTTATGCTTGGTGCGATGATCAGGATACGGTGATTTGATCCAGGACTTCGCCGATGCTGCTGGAAATGACGAGATTGGCGCCCTGGAAGCTCTGGATGGCCCGGTTGATGACCACCAACTTGTTGCCTAAATATTCAGTGACCAGAAAAGCGGCCGGATAGACTGCCAAAGAGGTGCCGCCGACGATCAGCATATCCGCTTTCCGAATGAGCTCCTTGGCGGCTTCCATGACGTTGAGGTCCAAGGTCTCTTCATAAAGGACCACCTCCGGCTTGATGACGCCGCCGCAGATGCAGCGGGGAACGCCTTGGCTCTGCACAATCGATTGGATGTCGTAGGCTTTCCGGCATCGGTTGCAGCGATTGCGGTAGACCGAGCCATGGAGCTCAAGGACATTCTGGGAACCGGCTTTCTGGTGGAGACCATCGATGTTCTGGGTGACGACGCCGGTCAGCTTGCCCGCTTTTTCCAGCTCCGCCAGCTTCTGATGGGCTCTGTTGGGCTGGGCATCGAGATAGAGCATTTTGTCGCGATAGAAATCATAGAATTCCTCGGGATGCTGAAGAAAAAAGTGAAAGCTCAGCATTTCTTCCGGAGGATTTTTATATTTTTGGTTATACAGTCCATCGACGCTGCGGAAGTCAGGGATTCCACTTTCCGTGGATACGCCTGCGCCGCCAAAAAAAACAATGGAATTGCTTTCGTCGATCATGGCCTGGAGTCGGGCAATCGATTCCCCTTCATTTTTTGAACCGAGCTGACTGTTGGATGCTGTCATTGTTCAACCACCTCTTATGTAAATTTTCTAAAGACTGGCGGATTTATGGAAAACCCGCGAAAACGCTTGAATCACCATGGGATCATATTTGGTACCGCTGCAGCTGACCAGATCATTCAGGGCAGAATGGCCTGAAATCGCTTTGGAGTAGATGCGGCTGTTGGTCATCGCGTCGAAGCTGTCGCTGACGGCTATGATCCTGGCCAGCAAGGAGATTTCATTTCCCTTGAGGCCTTGGGGATATCCGGTGCCGTCATAATTCTCATGGTGCTGCAAAATCGGCAGGGACATCTCTTTCAGAACGGGCATGGTTTCCGCGATGTGATAGCCGATTTCCGCATGTTTCTCCATGATGCTGCGTTCTTCCGTGGAAAGGGTGCCTTTCTTTTGGAGGATGCTGTCTGGAATGGCGATTTTGCCGATGTCGTGGAGCTGGGCGGCCACTTCCAGCCGCTGCAGCTCAGGATGAGGCAGTCCCAGTTCCAGACCGATCTGCCGGGATACGTCACGAAGCCGGCGGCAATGGTGCTCGGTTTCGCTGGTTCGGCTGATCAGGCTTTTCTGAAGCAGCGCCAGGACGTTATGCTGGTTGCTGACGTCGCTGAGCAGGGCTTCCACATGCAGATTCTGCTTGGCTTTCTCCAGTGTTTTGAGGATGTCGTCCGTGGGGTCGTAGAGGGTGCTTATGCCTGAAGAAATGCTGAGCTCCCCCAGAAAATCCACTTCGTCTTTGATTTGCGGAAACCGGATCTTGATTTCCCGGGAGAAACGATAGGTCTCTGTCTCGGAGGTGTTGGGAAGGACCACCACAAACTCGTCGTTGGAGCTTCGGGAGACGACGTATTCCGGTTTGCAGGATGAAACCAGCAAATTGGCAAAATTTTTCAGAATGGCATCGCCAACGGGAAACCCTTCAGTGTGGTTGATTTTGGTCAAGCCGTCGGTGTCAAAAACCACAATGGAGATGGGCATCAAGGCGGATTCCTTGATCTTTGGCAAAAAAGAGTAAAGAAAGCTCCGGTTGAACAGGCCGGTCAAGGGATCGGAGGAGTTGGCCCTCCGGGCCAGCTTGGTTTGCTCTTTGAGCCGCTGGGAAAGCTCTTCGATCTCACGGCTGTTCTTATGGATCGTGGAGGCGTTGGATGCCTGAAGCTTATCGATGTGCATGATGTAGCGGTCCAGCATGAAAATGACCCAGAAGACCATGAGAAAAAGGCCGGCGGTCATCAGGTCAATGGTTATATTTCGCGGATTTGATCCGTTTTTTTGCAGGAAGACAATCAAAAAAAAGAAGACAAGAATCATCATGGTGGTCATGAGGAGCAGAGAGGATGATTTCTTGTTGGTGGGGTGTTGCTGCATCGGCGGTTCCTTTCTTAAAATTTATTAAGCGCTTTTGCGGCGGCAAACTGCCCAAAGATGTCGGACATAAAAAACTATTAACAACAATAAATATTTTACCACAGAAATGGCAGAATCGCATCCATGGAATTGAATCCGGGTGCGTATCAAGCGCATCCATTGCATAAAAACCAAAAAGAAACGATGATACAAGGAACAAGTTGCCATCTAAACCGGTTTTGATGCTATAATATAAAATACGTAATTGGCTTCGACACTATGAAAGCAGGAGGATCGTGATCCGATGGCAGACTATCAAATTGTGACTGACGTTACCTCTGATTTATGGGATGAACTGATTGAGGAGAATAGCCTTGCGGTAATCCCGATGGATTTTGAGATCGGAGGGAAGAATTATACCCACTATCCGGATGGACGGGAAATGGGCTTCCACGAATTTTACGAAAAGCTGCGGTCCGGTGAGACGGCCGTTACAACTCAGATCAATTACAATATTTATATGAATCATTTTGAGCCCTATCTTGAGGCCGGCAAGGATGTGCTGTATATCGCCCTTTCCTCAGGGCTGAGCAGCACCTTCAATGCTTCCATGGTGGCGGCGGGCAAGCTGAGGGAAAAATTCCCGGAACGCAAGATCATTTGCATCGACTCTCTGAGCGCTTCCGGCGGCGAAGGGTTGCTGGTATGGAGTGCCGCTCAGAAAAAAGCCGAAGGCTACAGCCTGGAGCAATTGGAAAAATGGCTGCTGGACAACCGCCTGCATGTATGCCATTGGTTTACGGTGGACGACCTGATGCACTTAAAGCGGGGCGGGCGGGTTTCAGCCACGGCGGCGGTGGCCGGCACGATCCTTGGGGTCAAGCCGCTGCTGCATGTGGACAATGACGGGCACCTGATCCCCATGTCCAAGGTTCGCGGGCAGATCAAAGCCCTGGAGACGATGCTGGACCAATTTGAGAAAACCGCCACCGACATTGAAAACCAGACCGTGTTCATCTGTCACGGGGATTGTCTGCAGAATGCGGAGAAGCTGGCGGAGCTGCTGCGCAAGCGTTTTAAGGTGAAGGATGTGAAGATCGGTTTTGTGGGCCCCGTGATCGGGACGCATTCCGGTCCGGGGACCCTGACTCTGTACTTTTTCGGTACGGAACGATAGAATCCATTGGAATGCGGGATGCTGAAGAGCCAGCGATGGCGGATGGTTTACAGGGGGGCTGGGCTTATGAAAATATAGGCATGCCCCCCTTGACATGATCCTGCGATTCCTCGTATAATGGTTAATGTTCGTTAGATGTGCCGCGGTGGCGGAATGGCAGACGCAGTAGACTCAAAATCTACCGTTCGTGAGGGCGTGGGGGTTCAAGTCCCCCCCGCGGCACCAAAAATTACAAATAAGAAGCACCATCAAGGGTATTCCCCTTACTGGTGCTTTTTTGTTATTCGATTGTATATATAGAATACTATGCTATGATTATAGAAGAATATGGTGCAAATAAGGTGCTGGAGAGGTGTGGAAATGAGAAGTTTTATAAAGTATGCGGGAATTTTAGTCGCCTTCGTTGCTTTAGTTCTTTTTATTGAAACAATGGATCAATTCATGGCGTCTTTAGTAGAAAAAACTTATGATTATGTAGCATTGCGTGGTTTAGTTCGTATAACAGGATTTTTCCTATTCGGCTTATTTCTTGGCAGCTTAAACTTCATTCTTGAATACAAGATTGATGGATCATGGAAAATGGATAAGGATAGATTATTGGCTATGGGTCTGCCATTATTCATAATATTAATTATTTTCAATACTGCATATATGGGAATCGAGATGCCACAGGTGATTCAAAGATTAAATTTTTATCTTATGACAATGGATTTAATAAAATATATTGCGATATTTCTAGGATACAGTATAAGTTCTTCTTTGTCCAAAGAAAGCAGAGTGATAACTGGCGAAATGAAATAAGTAATATCAATAATCAATGCTGTAGTGCCGGTACCGTCAAGATAGTTTCACGAATTGGTTTGCAGCCCTTTGACCAGATGGTTAACCGGCAATCGTTTCAAGACTCGAACCGGCATGTTCGAGATGCCTCATATTCAAATATTTCTTGCTTCCCCATTGAGTTCCGGCGGCATGCCGCAGCCGGACGATGAATCCCACGGAGTGGTGCGTGTTCCGCTCGGCAGGCCGGAGCGTGTGTTCGTTCAAACGTGGAACCTAATTGTCAGTAAGAAGCAAATGTTTGCTGCACGGTTGAAAAAAGTGTCGGATACGGACAAGAGTAAACTGATCCGTTATCACGCATCCGAGATGCTCTGCTTGTTAGATGAGGTGGGTATAATCTCAGAATTCGATTCTCTGCGCTCCATTAAGATTCTTGACCGAATGGAATTGAGGCCGGAGAATAAGCTGGCGGTGGTGCTTCTTTCCGGGAGCCGTATTTCAATATGAATATAGGCTCAAACACCATACAGTTAATTAAATAATTACCGCTTGTTTTCGTATAAGCTGGCTATATCATGTATTCTATGCTTCATTTCTGCGCGGATATGTAACGGCTCCAGGCACTCGCATTTATCCCCGAAACTGAAAAGGATGTTGTAGTAGTAGTCGTTCTCTATGAAGGGAAAACTAACAATATAATGCCCATTACCGTCTGGAGAAAAGTCTTCATAAGAGCAAAAATCAAGTACCCTGTCCATCACAGATTTATGTATACGTATTTTGATTTCCGTTTGCATAGTGTCCAAAATTTCCGCAAATTCTAAAGTCGGTTTTTGATAATCCCGTGGTGTAAAAGTCACCTCTTGCATTTGCAGGTTTGATATGCGGGATAGTTTGAATAAGCGATAATCATTTCTTTTGAGACAATACCCCTGCAAATACCAATGACTGCTTTTCAGCACAAGCTGATACGGCTCGGCTGCTCGTACGGTTTTATTTCCGTCGCGGTCTGCATATTCAAAAGAAAGCTGCTTGCTTTCCTGTAAAGCTATTTTGATAATCTCTATATACGGTTGTATGTTCCCGTTGCCCATCCATGGACTTAAATCGACATAGATTTGATTTGCTTTAAGCTCAATGTCTTTCGCTCTCTCGGCGGGGATAAAGCGCTTGACTTTCGCAAGGGCGTTTACCAGTTCATCACCTCGCACCATGTTGGAAAGACTGGAAAGCCCCATCAAGATAGCGGAAAGGTCGGCAGTAGAAAAAACCATTTTATCAATCTTGTATTTCTCCATGATTTCAAAGCCGCCGCCCACCCCAGATGTTGAGAGAATAGGGATGCCCGCCATGTTGATGGTGTCTATGTCGCGGTAGATTGTGCGTGGTGAAACTTCAAACATATCTGCTAACTCCTGTGCGCCGATACGCTCTTTATCCAGGAGTGTAATAATTATGCTGATAAGCCTGTCAACTTTCATCTGACAGCCGCCTTTCAATTTTTCGAAATTTCTTTTTATCATTATAGATTGTTGCCATACTGTTGGCAACAATCGTATTGTATAATAAAAAAGCAAACAAAGCAATCTATCTGTTAGGAGGAGACACTATGCAGAAAAAAGCCTTGGTAATAATAGATATTCAAAATGACATTACAAAGAATTACAAGGATGTTATTGGCAATATCAATAAAGCTATTGATTGGGCAATCCATAACGAAATTCATGTTATTTATATTAGGCATGAAAATCTATCGGTCGGAACGAGGACTTTTAAGCCCAATACCTATGGGGCTGAATTAGCGCCGGATTTGAAAATCGTATCAAAAAATGTTTTTACAAAATCCAAAGGAAACGCATTAAGTTGTGAAGAATTTACAGACTTCATTCGTCAAAATGAAATATGTGATTTCTACATTACCGGAGCAGATGCCGTTGCTTGTGTTAAGTCAACCTGTTACAACTTGTGCAAAGCAAATTATGGCGTTAATGTCTTATCAGATTGTATTACCAGTTATGATAAAAGAAAAATTGACGAAATGCTAAGTTACTATGAAAGTAAAGGCAGCAGAATCATTCGTTTAAATGACTTGTTACCCCTCGTTCGAGATGCATCATCTCATTGACGAGGTTGGTAAAATCACAGAATCCAATGATCTGCGCTCCGTCAAGGTTCTCGACTGAGTGAAACTGATTTCAGATGAAAATAGAATTGTATTGATGCTTTGGTCACAGCACAATTCGATGTACAATCTTTAATACAATGAGGGGGCTGTGTTGAAACTTATTGAGTTTCAGCACGGTCCCTTTTCAATTTGGCGAAATTCAGTCGTATATCTCTAAAATGCTTCTTAATACAAAAAACGGCTGCATCCTACGCTAAGGAAGCAGCCATTTTCCTCATATTGTGGGCTATACAATGCAGTCCCCATTCCAGTTTGACTTTGCTCAGCCCCTTCAGGGTAAATCGGCGGATGCCAAAATTGCCTTTGATGTCACCAAAGACACTTTCAACCTCAATCGGCCGTAAACTTCTCATTTCCAATCCGTATTCACTGTTGAGGTTTTCCCTTGTCTGGGCTTTCAGCTCATTTAAGCGGCGATTGATGTAGATCCGCTTGTTGAACTCCGGTCGATCGGTCTGTCGTATGCACCGATCCCGATGCGGACAACCGGAGCAGTCCTTGCTTTCGTATACCCGGACGATGCTTTCGTAATTGTTTTTACTTCGTTGCTTCCGTTCAAACAGAAAGCAGAGGATGCGTCCGTAACCGCAGGTATATTCATCTTTCTCTTCGTCATAAGTCCAGTTCTGGACCCGGGTAATGTCCTCTTTCCACTTCTTGCTGGCTTCTTTGTGGAAGGTATTGTATTTCACATAGTTGCCAAGGTTCTTGTCTTTCAGATACTCATAGTTTTCTTCGCTGCCGTAGCCCGCATCCGCTACGATATTGGCCGGTAGTTTGCCGCCGAGTGTTTCTTTCACTTCTTCCAAGTGGTCCTTCATGCACCCGGTGTCCCCTGGTGATTGATGGATGCTGAAGCCGACCACAAATTGATTCTCGGTGCCTATCTGAACGTTGTATCCCGGCTTAAGCTGCCCATTTCTCATGTGGTCTTCCTTCATCCGCATGAACGTGGCATCGGTATCTGTTTTCGAGTAACTGTTGCGCTGGGCAAGCAGTTCTTCCTGTTTTTCGTACTTCTTCATCCGGGGAAGATAATCTTTCAGCATGACCCGCTTAGCTTTTATGAGCTTTTTGTCGACGGGTTTTCGAGCCAGCCTCTTGTCGATGCGCTTGACGGCTTCTTCGATCGCCGCTGAATCGATGGGCTTTTCGTTGCCCAGCTCTTCAAGGTTGCGCTCCCCATATTCCGTGTTCTCGGCATCGTTGGCCTGCTCCGCATATTGGAGCAGTTCCCGGCACTTGTTCCGCAAGCTTTCCTTGTACCGCTTCGTGGATTTTCCCCACACCCAGCTGTATTTATTGGCATTGGCTTCGATCTTTGTGCCGTCCAGGAAGTAATTCTCCAGTTTGATGTAGCCTTCGCGGCTGAGAAGCTCGACCACTTCACTGAAGACGTCGAGGATCACATCTTTCATGCGTTCAGAGCGGAAGGTGTTGATGGTCTTGAAGTCCGGCGTGTTGCCGCCGCACAGCCACATATACATGATGTTTTCCCGCGCCGCTTTCTCGATTCTGCGGCTGGAATAGATTTTGTCGGCGTAGGCATAGACAATAAGTTTGCTCATCATGACCGGATGGAAACTGGACCGTCCTCCTCCGGGATATTTGGCGAAAAGAGGTTCCAGGTTCATTTTGTCGATAGCGCTGTTGATGACCCTGACCATGTGATTGGCCGGGATCAGAAACTCCAGGTCAATGGGCAGGCTCAGCTGCTTCTGATCGTACTCTTTGAAGACGACTTTGTTATGCACTTTTTGTCCGGGTTTCGACATTGATGCATCATCCTTCTCGACGATTATTTATATGACTATTATACCATATTTGCCGCGAAAAAGCAAAAAGAAACCGCCTGAAACTTACGTTTCAAGCGGTACAAAGGGGCCGTGTTTTCACACAGCCCCTTTTCGTTTGCGCCACGAATGGCATAATCTCAGGTGGAACTTTTCCATTCATTGGATTGCGTCGCAGGGCCGTTGTTTTCTATCTGCTTTTTTGTAAGTCAATCAACTGCATGGGTGTTCCGTAATAAGGCGTCGACGATGCAATTCGCCTTCCCATATCTACACGTCTAGATGTCATTTTGGACTAAAATTAAATAAAAATAATTCGGACGAATATATCCCTAAGAAATAAGTCAGAGAAAAAACAAAGGCAACAAAAGGGAAAAGAATTAAGCGCAGTTAATAATAGATTGTATTTATTCTGGCTTTTTGGTATGCTTATCATAATCTATCTGGACAGGAGATGAGGTTAGCATGGTGAAGAGAGAAATATACCTGAAACGGATCAGACCATTCTATCACTCGGAAATGGTAAAAGTGATCACCGGCATCAGGCGGTGCGGAAAGTCGACTATAATAAGACAAATTATTCAAGAACTGAAAGAGGCAGGAATCCCTGAGAAAAGGATCGTCTATGTCAATTTTGAAGATTATAAGGTGCAGGCGCTTTGTGATACCGATTCACTGTATCAGTATGTTGAAAAGAAGATGGGCGGGAACGAAAAGTATTATTTATTATTTGACGAGATCCAAAATGTCAATCGGTTTGAACTCGTTATTAATTCATTTCGCTCAACCCATGATGTAAGTATTTTTATAACCGGATCGAATTCAAGACTTTTATCGGGTGAATTGGCGACCCATTTGAGTGGCAGAACGCTCTCGTTTCGGATCATGCCATTTACCTTTGGTGAATACTGCGAATATCAGGCTGAAATTCAGAGCGTCAAGTCCAAGGAAGAAATGTTAGATGAATATATGACGTGGGGTGGATTTCCATTAGTATGCAAAGAAATCGAAGAGAGCAGCAAAGAAATAATTTTATCGAACATATACGATTCTGTTGTTCTTAAAGATATTATCATGAGAAATAAAGTAGCCTCTCCGATGGCTTTGGAAAAAGTATTGGACTATGTGGTCGCAAATTCTTCATCAACAATTTCGGGAAATGCAGTCGCTGCGGCCCTGACAGATAAAAATCGATCCGTTTCGGCACCGACTGTGTATGAATATCTGAAGTACATTGAAGATGCGTGCATTTGCGACAAGGTCTCCAGATACGATATTCGCGGAAAAAAAATACTGGCATTTGAAGAAAAGATTTATGTTTGCGATTTGGGATTCTTCCATTTGAAAAAGAATAGGGTAAAAGATGAATATAGCCACATTGTGGAAACCATCTGCTATAACGAATTAATAGCCAGAGGGTATAAGGTCTATATTGGAAAGACACATAAAGGGGAGGTGGACTTCATAGCGGAAAAAGGCAAGGAAAAAATCTATGTTCAGGCGGCTTATTTACTTAGCGACGAGCGGGTCATTGAGCGTGAGTTCGGGGCCTATAAAAGCATTGGCGATCATTATCCAAAATACGTTATCACGTTAGACAGAACAACATTAACACGTGATGGGATCATTCATAAGAATCTCATCAACTTTTTATTGGAGCATGAGTAAAAGAAGTTGAATTGCAGTCTATCCCCGGTTTCGTAGGGTCAATCCTCTTAAGAAATTCCGGGCGTACTTATCGCCGCATTCTTTATAATTCTTATGCCCTTCCTTGCGCAACAGGGCGCTGAGCTCTCCTTTGGTGACGGTCACGCCGGCTTCCTTCAAGATCTCCATCATGTCTTCACTGGTCAGGGAGAGCGCTATTTTCAATTTTTTGAGTAAAACATTGTTCGGATTTTCGTTGTTCCTGAGCGTCGGGCTTTCAGCTTGTTCTGGTTTTGTATCTTGCGGCCCTCTTTTGAATACGATGAGACCGTTTAAGAAGGATTCGAGCATGCTGTTTTTGCACTTGATGTTTTCTTCTTTTTCACCGGCGGTCTCATGAGCCGCTGTTTCATGACCGGGACGGCCGGTTTCTTTTGATTTTATGAGCAGCTTTTTCACCGTTTCCTCGGTGACCTCAACGCCGCCCAGTCTGAAGATCTCCGCCATTTCTTTATCCCTTAAGTCCAGGGCATAGCGCAATCGAATCAATATGTCATTGTTGTCCATCGAACATCCACCGTATCCTTTCTTTATCGATATTCACATTATAGCATGAATAGGGATGGAGGTCAGGAACGGTTCTGCACTTCCCGGGCGACGTGGAATATCACAGAAAACGCGTCACAGCCCGGAGCGCCATGCTGGAAAATCCACGAAATCATGGTAGAATAATATAACGGAAAATTCAGAAAAAGCACGATCGTCGGATGGTTCGGCAAATCCAATCGCATGCAAAAGGATTTCATATCCCTGCTTGTGTATTTGAGGTGAAGTAAATGAAGAGATTTCTATTGAGGCTTGCCACGGTTATGAGCTGCTGGCTGCTCATTGGCTCCCTCACGCCGATGTTCGATCCGGGGCCGAAGGATTTGTTGTCGCTGAGTGTTACGGGAAGTGCTTCAACCTCCATGGTGTCCTTGACCGCGCCGCCTGCAGGGCTGATTCCAGCCAAAGGAAACGGGTCGGACGAAACAAAGATCATCCAGAACATCATTTATTATGCCCTGAAAAATAAAAAGTCGGTTTTAATACCGATGGGATACACCTTCGTGGTGGATACGCTGACCATCGCCCAGTCCAGCCATTTCACAATTTATGGCTATGGGACCTTGAAGCATAAGAACGGTGCAACCGGCCCCATATTAAAACTCAGCAATTGCAGCGACTTTAACATCCCAACCCTTCATACGGATGGCAATGGGGCGGGAAATTACGGCGCTGCAGGGAAATACAATCAGAACCTTCATTCCTTATGCATCTACGACAGCCAGGATTTTCATATAGGCTCTCAGTTCGATGTAAATCCCGCCGGGGACAGTCTATACCTGAACGGCGTCCTCAATGCAGCCGTCGGCACCCTGGATGCGAAAGCCGATGTGCCCTCCGGCCGCAACGCTTTATGCATCATCAGCGCTCAAAATGTGACGATCGATCGGGTGATCAGCCACCAAGTCGGGGACAAGAGTCAGCCGGGCGGTATAAACCTCGAACCGAACTGGTCAGGGGACCATATCGAAAATATATTGATCCAATCCGCAACCATACGAACCAGCGCTGTGAACGGACTTCAAGTCACCAACGAAAACGGCGCGGTGGTCAGGGATATTGAAATCAATGCAGAGGTCACGAAGGTGAACAATCCCAGCTCCAGTGTGTTCAAATTAAACTATGTTGATAACTTTAAGGGAAATATAAAAATAAACCAGGAAGGAACGAATCTTTGCATTGGAGCAAGCATCACAAATTCCAGGAATGTCAACGCACATCTTGAAATTTATAATGCATCCGAAGGCGTGGGTGTCGGCAAGAACGCTTCGGATATCCATCTCACCGGGAAAATCATCCGAACCCAAGGCTATGGGCTGGCCCTTTGGGAAGGTGTCCAGAACAGCAGCTTCAATATGGAAATCAAACAAACAGGGCTCAACGGAAGAAGCGGGAGAGTCAAAACGTCAGGCGACGTAGACCGAGTTGTCTTTTCGGGGGATTATTCCTTTGACGGGACAGGCACCTTATGTTTTTATCTTGATGAAAGGATTTTGAACTGCCGCGTTGAAAACTTGAATACCAGCGGTTGGCCGGTAAAAAATCTGTTCACAGGCCCCGGTGCGGCGTCCCTGCCGATCAGCCCCCCCATTGCCATCTATTTGAATGAGCAGCGCTTGGCCTTGGAGGACCAGCCCATTATCCGAAACGACCGTGTCCTGGTGCCGATGCGCGGCTTCTTTGAAGCCTTGGGCGTCGACGTGGAATGGGATGAGACAGCGCGCACGGCGATTGGGATCCGGGCGGGCATTGTCGTCAGGATTCCCATCGGCAGTCTGGAGCCCACCGTGAACGGGGTGATCCATACGATCGATGTCCCGGCGATCATCATCAACAGCCGTACTTACATACCGTTGCGATTTGTGGGGGAAGCCTTTGGGGATACTGTGGTCTGGGAAGGCTCAACGCAAACCATCTATATGGCGCAGGATGCGCCCTACAACGGAGGCTGATCAAGCCCTGCGCCTCCAAATGACTCTATGCTAAAGGGAGAAGGCTATGGAATTAAAACAATTGGAATTTTTTATGGCAGCCAGTGATTGCGGGAGCCTGAGCAAGGCTGCGGCCAGACTCTATACAACGCAACCCAATGTCAGCAAGGTGATCGGGGCGCTTGAAAAGGAGCTGGGAAACCCTTTATTTGAAAGAACAAGCAGAGGGTTAAGGCTTACGCCGTATGGCAAGTCCATTCATGCCTATGCAGAAAACATCCTGAAAAACGCAAGTCTGATTGCCAATAAATCGCCGGCTGAAAGTCATGTATCCCTATGCCTTTCAACGTATCCAAGCAATATTATTGCCTGGTTTCTCGTGAAAATATACCAGAGCCATCCCCATATGACGGTACAGCATCACCAGGGGACGGTGGAGGAGATTACGAATCATGTGGCTCGCGGAATTTCGGAGCTGGGCATTCTTTATGTTTCCAAAAAGCAGCTGGCCGCTTTTCGGCATATCATTTCACACAAAAAGCTGGAATTTATTGAACTTGGTAAAAAAGAGGCATGCATTTACGCAGGCCCCAACAGTCCAGTATATTCCCAGGAATCCATTTCTATCGATGCGCTGCGCAAATTGCGTTTTGTCCGAGGACTGAGTGATTATTTCTCCATGGAACATAACCTGGAGCAAGTCAACGTCGGGACGGTACACGCGGAGAACCTCCATCCAGCGGTTTATACCAACAGCGAACACTTCACAACCAATCTGCTCTTGAAAACGGATCTTGTGGAATTGGGCGTCAACATCAGCTACCCCGATTATCAACAATACGACATCAAAAACCTGTCGATTGAAGGTGAAGATTCTTTTTTAACCTTGGGATATGTCATTGAAAAGGATCATGAACTTACCGAACTGGCCCAAGAACTGATCGATCAAATAAAATCCATTTTAGAGCCATAACGATTTGTTATGGCTCTTGCCATACAGTTTGATAATTGTTGCAAGGGCGTCGCGGCTATATCATTAGAGTATAGGGAAAGTTGGATTCATCGCCCTCTTTTCCGATAATCGGAACTTTGGGCGCGCAACCCACCTTCCGGATTAACACGAAATTGGATAGGGAGAAGGAATATCATGGCAAACACAACGGTAACGCTGCAGGATGTACGGGAAGCCGCGGAGCGGATACGCCCCTACATCCGCCGCACACCCTTGCTGCGGCAAAAGAACATGGATGAGGCCTTGGGGTGCCAGATCTATCTTAAGCCCGAGATGCTCCAGCTGACAGGGGCCTTCAAGCTTCGGGGCGCATTGAGCAAGATCCTGGCTTTGCCGGAGGAGAAGCTGAAGAAGGGAATCATCACCAGCTCCTCCGGCAATCATGCCCAGGCTTGTGCTTATGCCGGACAGATGCTGGGCATCCCAACGACGGTGATCATCCCGGAGGACGCACCGGCCATCAAGATCAAAAATGCCAAAGCCATGGGAGCCCATGTGATTTTATGGAATCGCCGGTATGACGAGCGCTGGAAGAAGGTTCACCAAGAGGTTGCAGAGCACGGGTATACCATCGTGCATCCCTATGAGGATTACACGGTGATGGCCGGGCAGGGAACCATCGGTCTGGAGATCCTGGAGGATTTGCCCGATGTGGATGCCGTGTTGGTGCCAATCGGCGGCGGCGGACTGATTTCCGGAATCTCCACCGCCTTTAAAGCCTTAAAACCCCATGTCCGGGTCATCGGCGTCCAGGCCGCTGCCAGTGCGGCGTACTATGTCAGCCGTCAGAAAGGATGTCCATCGGAGGCGCCCTGTCTCCCCACGGTGGCGGACGGACTTTCCTGTCGCCGTCCCGGCGAAAACCCTTATCCGATCATTGAGAAGAATGTGGACGACATCGTCGTTGTCGAGGAAGAAGCTATCCTGGAGGCAGTACGCTTGGTAGCCCGAAACGCTAAATTGGTAGCGGAGCCATCGGCCTGTGTGGGGATCGCAGCCCTATTATCCGGCGCCGCCAAGGCTCGGCCGGATGAAAAAGTATCTGTGGTATTGACTTCAGGGAATTGGGACATCGATCAGGTCGGCAGGATCCTGAAAGGGGAACCGGTCGAAGGGGTTTTGTAGTAAAACCTGAGGGGTCCCGGAGAAGAAAATCATCGATCAAAAAGGAGAATTTCAACTATGGAGACTTTATTGTTGAACAAGGAAGAAGTGGGCAGTCTGATCGACTTGGACGCAGTCCTCGAAGCGGTTGAGGCAGGCTATCGGTCCTTTAACCGTGGCTTAGTGGTTCAGCCGGAGCATATGGACGTGGTTTTGCCGGGCACCCACGAAGGCATTGATTTCAAGGGGGGGCTGGATATGGGGGGAGGGTATATTTCCATAAAGGCTTCCTCCGGCGGCTACGATAACAATCCGAAAATCGGCTTGCCCACCGGTATGAACACGGTGATGCTGTTTGAGGCCAAGACCAGCGCCTTGAGATGCATTATGGACGGCACCTGGATCACAGGCTGCCGGACGGCCGCCGCGGGCGCCATCTCGGTGAAGTATCTGGCACGTCAGGATGCAGACACACTCTGTATCCTGGGCGCAGGCAAACAGGCCAGGAGACAGCTGCTGGCCATCATGCGGGTACGACAGCTGAAGGAGGTTCGCGTTTGGAATGCCAATTCCGTGGCCCTGGAGGCCTATGTGAAGGAAATGTCCGAGGAGACGGGATTGACGATCCGGCCCTGCGCAACGGCCGAGGAAGCGGTTCGGGGGGCGCATATCGTGGTAACGGCCACCCGAGGACGCCGCGGGCCGATTGTTAAAAGAGAATGGATACAACCCGGAACCCATATTGCAGCCATCGGTTCGGACATGCCGGACAAGCAGGAGCTGGCCGCCGATGTTTTTGCAGGGGCAAAGGTCGTCAACGACTCGATCGATCTTTGCATCAAAAAAGGAGAGACCCACCATGCGGTGGAGGCCGGGATCCTCAGACCGGCGGATATCTATGCGGAGATCGGTGAAATCCTCCTGGGCAGGAAGCCCGGCCGGGAGAACCCTGACGAGGTGACCATTTTCGATACCGTCGGCATGGCGATCCAAGACAATGTGACCGCGGCGATGCTCTACAAAGGCGCTTTGGAAAAGGGCCTTGGCATGCGGTATGCGTTTTTCGAGTAAAAAGCAGGCCATCGATATACTGCGTCTTTCAGCCTTCCAAAGCGGTCAAACGCCAAGGGAGAACACCGATGCAAGCCGCCTTGATTTTTCAAGGCGGCTTTTAATATGGGCTTGCTTGGATGCGACCGAATCATCATGCATCGAATTATGAGTTGAACCCAATCACAAGAGGCTCTATAATATGATCAAAGGCATATTAACTGAATATTATAAAAATAACGGGAATAGCAGGTATGTTATCGAATCAGGACGGTTGATGAGGAGAATCATCATGGAAGAAAACCGACAAGTTTTGACGGCAGATACGGTTCGGGCGCTTTGGTCTCAGACCTACAACACCCAGGGCAAGCCGGACTGGTCCCACCTATTTCCATACTACCATCCTGAAATCATTTTTCAGGACTCGATCCAAAGGCTTGAAGGGCTGGAGAATTTCAAAGCCATGTGTGAACGGCTGACGAACCGGTGCAAGAGTCTGAGGATGGATATAACAGCCGTTGTTCAGGACGCCAATGTCATCATGATGGAATGGACGATGACCATGTCCTTCCGGAAGTCTCCCGACACCCCGATTTTCGGGTGCACGAAGCTGACGATCCATGATGACGGAAGAATCATCGAGCAAAGAGATTATTATGATCTTTGGGGAGATATTTTTAACGGAATACCAGGCTTCTCAAAATTATACCGAAGGTTTATGCGCAAATATTTTGGGTAGGAGAATAGGACAATGGACCTGAAGCTGCCGGATGAATTGATCTTCATCAAAAATGGCAAAGCGATCCAGCATCGGAGTGCGGCCTCCATGGAGGGTAAAGTCTGCATCATCACCGGTGCAACTTCAGGCGTCGGCCTTGAGGCGCTCAAACGATTGGCAAGGGGTGGAGCCCATTTGATCATGGTTTGCCGCAATCAAGAAAAAGCGGAACGGATCCGCATGGAAATCCAGGATCAATGGAAGGTCCCAATCGATGTGGTCATTGCCGATTTTAGCTGCTTGGATGAAGTCCGAAAAGCTGCTGCGTTGATCATAAAAAACCATTCTGAAATTGATGTGCTGATCCATAGCGCCGGTATCTATTCAACAAAGAGGGTCTGTACTTCGGAAGGTTTCGAAAGGGTGTTTGCCGTCAACCATCTGGCTCCATTTCTATTAATTCACCTTTTGCTTGACAGACTTAAAGAAAGCGCGCCGGCACGGATCATCCTGGTCAATTCTGAAGGCCACCGTTTCAATGGACTCGATCCGGATGATCTGAACTGGGAGAGGCGCCATTATACCGGCTTGAGAGGCTATGGGGCGTCCAAAACGGCCCAGCTTCTGACCGTCTGGGAATTTGCGGATCGTTTGAAAGGCTCCAAGGTTACGATCAATGCGCTTCATCCCGGGGATGTAAAAACCAACATAGGCAACAACAACGGCTGGCTCTATCGGTGGTTTTTACATCATGTGACCTGGCACTTCCTGAAGGATCCGGTTATATCGGGAGAGGCGATTTATTATTTGGCTTCGGATCCTGGACTGAGGGATTTAAGCGGCCGCTTTTTTAACCAGACCATTGAAGAAAAACCTGCTGCTCATGCACTTGACCGCGGTCTTGGGAAACGAATATGGGATCTCAGCTTGAAGATGACAGGGCTTGACTCAAAAATACAATCAGGAGGTTCAATATGATATACGATGTTGTCATTGTGGGCGCCGGGATGTCCGGATTGACCGCTGCAGCCTACCTGAGTAAAGCCGGGTACAGGGTCCTGCTGTGCGAGAAAGAAAAGAAAGTTGGCGGTCTGGTCAATTCATTTGAACATCATGGCTTCACATTCGATGGCGGCATTCGAGCCATCGAAAATTCAGGCATTGTATTTCCAATGCTTAAAGAATTGGGTTTGAACATCGATTTTGCCGGGAATGCGGTTTCGATCGGAATTGGCCATGAGGTCATTCGAATTGACTCGAAAGAAAGCCTCAAGGATTACCAGATGCTGCTGACCCATCATTTTCCTGCCGCTGCGAGCGATATCGAAAGGATCATCCAGGAGATCAAGCGCATCATGCATTATATGGATGTGCTGTACGGCATCGACAATCCTCTTTTTCTAGACCTGAAAAAGCACAAGAAATACCTTTTCAAGACGATGTTTCCCTGGCTTTTCAAATATCTTCTGACCATCCCCAAAATCAACAGGCTGAATCAACCGGTGGACGAATACCTGCAAAATTTCACTAGGAATCAAGCCCTGATTGACCTGATCGCCCAGCATTTTTTCCAAAAGACGCCGACCTTTTTCGCTTTAAGTTATTTTAGCCTTTATCTTGACTACAGGTATCCCAGAGGCGGCACCGGGACGATTCCGGAGACCATGGAAGGTTTTATCCTGGGCCATGAAGGTGTGATCAAAAAAGAGACGGAGATATGCTTTGTAGATCCGGAAAAGAGACAGGTCAAGGATTCGAAGGGCAATGAATACAAGTATAAAAAATTGATCTGGTCGTCGGATCTCAAAAAGCTCTACAACAGCATCGATTCGAATTTGATGAAAAATCATGATGTTTTACAGGAATTCAAGGCGAAGAAAAAAGCTATGGCGGACAAACGGGGCGGCGATTCCATTCTCACGGTATATCTTACCATCGATTTGGATAAAAGTTATTTCGAAGGCATCTGCACCGAACATTTCTTTTATACACCGTCGATCCAAGGCCTCCAGACTTTGAATATGAATGAAATCGAGATCAAGTCATCTGAAAATAACGAAGGTCGTTATACAGAGGATAAAGAAGCCATTCTCCAGTGGATCAAGAGCTTTTACGAACTGACCACGTTTGAGATTTCCTGTCCCGTCATGAGGGACGAACGCATGGCTCCGGAAGGGAAGACCGGCTTGATCATCAGCACGCTCATGGAATATTCCTTGGTTAAACATATTTCGCAAATGGGCTGGTATGATGAGTTTAAGAAAATCTCCGAAGATTGGATCATCAACATCCTTGATGGGACCATTTTCAATAATATGAAATCAAAGGTCATGGATAAATTTTCTTCAACCCCGCTCACCCTTGAAAAGATCACAGGGAACTCCGACGGTGCGATTACGGGATGGGCATTTACCAATCGTATGATTCCGGTTGAAAATCGGCTTCCGAAAGTCGCTCGATCCATATTCACGCCGGTTCCGGATGTTTTTCAGGCTGGGCAGTGGTCCTTCAGCCCCTCGGGTCTGCCCATTGCCATTTTAACAGGCAAGCTGGCCGCGGATGAAATCATAAAACAGCTAGAAAAAAAGAAATGAGGGGATCATCTTGGCAATTGAAAAGGCAGCTTACACCGTTCTTATGAAGGAAAAAGACTTTGAGATCCGTGAATATGGACCGATGATCGTTGCGGTTAGCCGGGAAACGGATTTTCAGGGCAACACCGGTTTTGGGAAATTGTTCGCCTACATCAGCGGCAAAAATGATGGAAACCAAAAAATTGAAATGACCGCACCGGTTTTGAATGGTCTAGACCCTGAGAATTTGACCATCGCTTTTGTCATGCCTAAAGAATACAGTCCGGGAAGGCTGCCTGAGCCAAAGGATCCGGAGGTGCAGCTCGTCGAAATACCCGGTCGTCAGGTTGCTGCGATCCGATTCTCAGGTAATATGAACCAAGAGAAAATTGCTGAAAAAAAAGCCGAGTTGTTGAGCTGGCTGGAAGAGAAGAAAATCACCAGCAAAGGCATCGTCGAGTTGGCCCGATACAATCCGCCGTTTATTCCGGGATTCATCAAGCATAATGAATTGTTGATCGAAATAGATATTGATGCTTCAAGAGAAATCTGAATTGCAGTGATCCTGCCTCATCCGGGTGGGATTTTCTGCTATAATTGCGACAGATCATTGGTCATAGGAAGACAGTGTTTATTCAAAGCAAGGGCATAAAAAACGTGAGTCAAACCTTATTATGCAAGGAGAAAGCCATGAATAAATATACCCACAAAACCCAATATTACGAAACGGACCAAATGGGGATCATCCACCATTCCAACTATATCCGCTGGTTTGAAGAAGCCAGGGTCGATATGCTGGAACAGCTGGAGCTTGGCTATGCGGACATGGAAGCGGCAGGGATCGTTATACCTGTGCTGGCCGTATCCTGTGAGTATAAGAAAATGACGCGTTTTGGAGAAACCGTTGAAATCGGCGTCCGGCTGACCGGCCTCTCCAGCGTGAAATTTTCTCTGGAATATGAAATCAGGGAGCAGCAAACCGGTGAGCTGCGCTGCGTCGGCGAATCCAGACATTGCTTTCTGAATAAAGAGGGGAGGCCGCTCAACATGAAAAAAAGCAATCCCGAGATCTACGAGACCTTGCAGAACGAGATGTAGTAAGCCGCAGGGATCCGGCGATTTATAACGTTGAGAAACAGAGCATTTTTCCCGGCAATGTTTTGCAAGGCGTCGCTTTTCTGGTATGATATTGCATATTACGTTACAAAGGAGAAAGCTTCATGTCACTCACCATACCCGAGAATGTCCAACGCACCCTGGACAGCCTTGCTGTCAAATACATCAAGGGCCACTATGTGGAAGATGGGGCCGCCGCCCTGGAAATCATCAAACCCTATCTGCAGACAGGCGTGACGGTGGCCAGCGGCAATTCATTGACCCTGCGCCAGACCGGAATTTTTGATTTTCTTGCCTCTGAAGGTCATCCTGCCCAGTTCGTCAATCAATTCGTGCCGGGGCTTCCTTTCGAGGAAAACCGCCGATTGAAAAAACTGGGTCTGACGTCGGATGTTTACCTGTCCAGCGCCAATGCCGTGACCGAGGACGGCAAGCTCTGCTTCCTGGATGGCGGCGGAAACCGCGTGGCCGCCATTTTATTCGGACCCGAGAAGGTGTTTATCGTGGCGGGGCAGAATAAAATCGTGAAGAACGAGAAAGCGGCCTGGGACCGCATTCAGCACTATGTTTCACCGCAAACCGCCGTTCAGCTGGGACGGAAACTGCCCTGCGCCGAGGATGGGAAATGCCACAACTGCGACAATCCGGCCCGGTTTTGCCGCGATTATGTGACGGTCAACGGCCAGCTTGAACGTGAAAAAGACCGCGTCGAAGTGATCCTCATCGCCCAGGAGCTGGGGATCTGACTTGAAAAGATCATAGAAGCTTCTTGGCCGCCTCCGTTTCGGGGCGGCCTTTTTGTTTGCGGATCTTTTGACCCAAACGATGAATTTAATTCGTTACATTGACAATTTCTCGTCAATCTCCCGGCATCTTTTGCACTCTGTGTCTAAGATATAACTTTCGTTGACTTCACGTTCCGCTGTGTTAGTATTGAGAAAAATCAAGCACACCGATGGGGGTTGGAGGAATAAACGATGAAATTGCTGAAAAAAACGCTGATCATGAACATCGGACAATTTTTATATGCTTTGGGTATTACCATGACCATCAACGCGAACCAAGGCTTATCCCCATGGACGGTTTTCCACCAAGGCGTGGGCTTGAAGCTGGGAATGACCATCGGCCAGGCGACGATTTTGGTTGGATTCGTCATCATGGCGGTCAATTTTCTGTTCAAGGAGAAAATCGGTTGGAGCACGGTTGCGAATATGGCGCTTGTCGGTCTGTACATCGACTTCTTGATGTTCAACCATCTGGTGCCAATTTTTGAGAGCTTGGCCATGAGCTATGCCATGATGTTTTTGGGGATGTTTTTGGTGGGATTATCCACGGCAATCTATGTGGGCGTTGGCTGGGGATCCGGTCCTAGGGATGGCCTGGTGGCTGTCCTGGCTCAAAGAACGCCGCTTCAGGTTAAGACGATCCGGAGCGGGATCGAATCGATCGCTTTGGTGCTTGGCTTTTTCATGGGAGGGAAGGTCGGTCTAGGCACGGCCGTGATGGCGGTGACCGTCGGTTTTTTCGTCAATCTGGCATTCAGGATCATGAAATTTAACGTCACCCGGATCGAGCACCATTTTATCGATGAACAGTTCAGAGGTTTTGCGGAGCGCTGGATGGCAAAAGAAGGCGGAGCGCTGCAGATGAACGCTGTACTGGCCGAGGGGATCCTTTCATACAAAGAGAAGAAATAATTGTCTGCGGCCGCCGTAAGTGCGGCCGTTTTTCGTCCTGTATGATAAAATAAGATATTATAAGTCATGGGGGAGTTCTATGAAGCTTCAAGTTAGACTGCGAAAAGCAGCCGTCGTATGTTTGATTGCAGCAAGCTCTACCTTGGCTTTCGTCGGGCCGAGCCACGGTGCGGTTGTTGCCGCTTTGCCCTCCGCATGGTCGATCGCTGTGAATTCCGCCATGCTGCCGCCGCCGGAAGATTCCCCTTGTCTAGAAGACGGACGGCTTTATGTGCCGGCCAGGGCTTTCTTTTCTACGGTTGCTGCAGATTCCATCGAATGGCGCGACCAGAGCATGTGGGTTGCCATGGGGAAGAATTCCTTCCGCATCCCGGCCGGGAAGCGATTTATCGAGGTCAATGGGATCCAAATCGGCATGGATGCTCCCGCCATTATCCGGAATTCCAGAATGTACGTGCCGGCGAGAGCCATTGCCCGTGCCTTGGCAGGGACGACGGTCTGGGATCCCGCGACGAAAGCCTGCAGCGTTTTTATACCCGATCTGAAGATTCCACAGGCTGGCGCAGAAGGAATCCTATGCGTGTCATTTATCGATGTGGGACAGGGGGAGGCCATCCTGCTGAATCTTGATGATACGGACCTATTGATCGATGGCGGACCGGACCGGACCGGGAGCAAGGTGATCCAGTACCTCAAAACCCAAGGCGTGGATGACCTTGATTTGGTGATCGCGACCCACAGCCACGAAGATCATATCAACGGACTTCCTGCAGTTTTTGACGCCTTCCATGTCAAATCTTATCTGGACAACGGGATTCCCGCAGCCACGTCAAGCTTCAGATGCCTGGAATCCAAGGTTTCGGCCGAGGGCTGTTTGCGGTTTGATGAAGGCAATCAAACTTTGCGTTTTGGGGCGCTCAATGTGGAAATCATCGAGACCGTTGATCAGGCCGAGGATCTGAATGATACCAGCGTGGTCGCACTCGTTACTTACGGCTCGAAAAGAATCCTTCTTGCCGGCGATGCAGGCTCTGCCGTGGACCAATATCTGACAAGGGTCGGACGGGTGGATCTCTATAAGGCGGAACATCATGGCAGCTGGACCGGCAACAGCACAGTGCTTCTTTCGGTTTTGCAGCCGGATTTTTCCGTGATCTGCTATGGTGCCGAAAACCCCTTTAGATTGCCGGATCGGAAGGTGGTGGGCGTGCTCAGGGAATATAGCGGACAGGTCCTTTGGACCGCAGGGAAGTCGGTGGTGATCACCACCGACGGCGTTTCTATGAAAGTCCAATAGAAAGCCGATGAACTGAGCTTGATGAAATACGACATCATTCAGGCCCAACGGGAAAAACGAAGACCTGATAAGCGCTTTCCTGCCTGCGGTCAGGTTTAAATACACAAAAAAACAAGAATAACGTCAAAAATAAATTGACAGATAATTCAGTCTAGTGTAAACTATAAATAACCTCAGAAATGGTCGAAAGACCAGAGTAAGAGAACCCCAAAAACCGGAAGTGACAGGCAATCGATCTATCCGTGAGCGGTAAACCGATCTGAAGCTAAATCCTGATGAGAAGCAGCAAATGTAAGTTTGCAGCCAATCAAAAGGAATGAATCCGGCGATTCCGACCAACAATAGAAATATTGGAAAATCGGATACGGGGAAAAATGGAAAGGAGGAGTACTCAATTGCAGTACGACCTCGAGTAATGGACAGGAAAATTCCGAAAGGAACGACCTGTCCATTACTAGTTTTAAATGGAACATAGCCTATGAAAGGCCGTACACAAAAACGTACTGCATGATATAATAAGAGCGTCGATGCCGGTTGAACCCATCACTGGCTTTGCACAGTGTCATCTTTTCCAGAAATAAAACCGAGGGGAACAGCATGCTGATTAACGATCGTGAAGAGGTCTTACTCATCGATTCCTTTGAAATTCCTTATTTCAAAGAACCGGTGCGCCGCTGGATCGGATATGACAGGGGACGCATGGATAATGGCGATTTGCTGATCTGGATCCAAAACCAGGCGGCGCCTCTGGATTGGGAGCAGGTTTATAGACGGCTTTTCAATGATATGCCGGCAAAGAGCGGTGCCGCTTCGGGATACCTGCTTGGGGTCCGGATTTTCGGAGAAGAGGATGTTCAGCCGATCATCAAATGGTGCGAGAAGGATATCGCCCTTCATACCGTGTTCAACGGCCGGGAAATCGCGGCAGCCGCCAATGATAAGGATGGCTTGATCATTACCTTGGACGGAAAAGCTCATCAATTCGAAATGACCGGTTCCGGCAGCCAGCTGGTCCTGTTCTCAGGAGATTCGCTGAAACACTTTTTGCCGCCTGAGACCGGGGAGGCGGGAATCCTGCGGCTCACGGAGACCCTGGAGTTTGAGCCCTACATTGATCGAAAACGGCTCTGCCGGCAACCCGTTTTTCTCCGTGATTTGCTGGAAGCGCATATCTATGAAGCGTGCTGCCCGAAGGAGGGCTTGCTGCCGTTGGAGGCGGTGCACGTCTGGCAGGGGCAGCGGGTGTTTGTACGGCGAACACAGCTGGATCCGGAGAGGCAGGAGATCCAGATCAGCGCGGCGCGGGATCTGGATCGCTGGATCGTACGATTGTATGATATCAAGGCCTCCCTGGCTGTGCCGCAGTATGATGAGCGGAATTTAGCCCTGGAATTCCATGGTATCATCAGCCGGTCCGCCGCCATGCGGCGCATCAAGGATTTATTGGGGCGCGTGTCGACGACCAATGCGTCCGTCCTTCTGCTGGGGGAAAGCGGAACAGGCAAAACGATGATTGCCCAGGAGATCCATAAGAAGAGCAAACGGTCCATGATGCCTTTCATCGTCATTAATTGCGCGGCTATACCGGAAAACCTGATTGAAAGCGAGCTTTTCGGCTATGAAGAAGGGGCCTTCACCGGCGCCAGGCGGACAGGGAAGAAGGGCTATTTTGAGATGGCGGACGGAGGGACGATCTTTCTGGATGAGATCGGCGAGCTGCCTTTGCCCTCCCAGGGGCGCCTTCTGGAGGTGCTCCAGAATAAAAGCTTCTATCGGGTGGGCGGCAATAAGAAAATCGAGGTCAATGTGCGGATCATTGCCGCGACGAACCAGGACATCGAACGATTTGTGGAGGATAAGGTTTTCAGAAGGGATCTTTTCTATCGGCTGAATGTTTTTCCCATCCGAGTCCCGCCGCTAAGGGACCGTCTGGATGACATTGATCTTCTCAGCAGGAACATCCTTCCCCGGATCTGCAGCCGCTTGGAGATCGAACCCCTTGTGCTGAGCAATGAGGCCATCGGGCAACTGAAGGACTATGATTGGCCGGGCAATGTCAGGGAATTGGAAAATGTGCTTGAACAAGCTGCCATTCTTTGCGAAGAACGGGTGATCAGGGCAAAGCATCTGATGATGAAAAAGGAGGACTTGCTGCCCCTGGATCTCAAAAACCAGGTGGAAGCCTTTGAGAAGCATCTGATCATGAAGGTTTTGGCCTTAAACGGATCCAACAAAGCCAAAGCGGCCAGGATCCTGGACATCGGACGGACCACCTTGTTCGAAAAAATGAAAAAGTACAATATTGAGGGGTAAAGCGCTATGCTCAACGAACAAATCAGAGACCGCATCTTCAATATTACTGGACAGGTCGGCATCTTCTACAAAGACCTGAACAGCGGCTTCAGCTGCTTTGAAGGCAATGCAGACGTATTTACCGCGGCCGGAATTTCCAAGCTTTTTTTGCTGATGGAGGTGCTCCGTCAAATCGACGATGGCAAATTCAGCAAGGATGATGTGTATATTCTGAAGAATGAGGACAAGGTCCCGTCCCTGGGAGCGCTGGCCAGCCTCCATGAAGGCATTGAACTGACGATCGAAGACCTCTACAGGCTGATGATCACGGTGGGCGACAATACGGCCTTCAATATCCTCGCCGCCCTTGCAGGAATCGACAGAATCAACCAAACCTTATCCAACCTGGGTTATCTTCATTCCAGAGTCAACCGGATGCTTTTCGACCAGGAGGGCATCGCCAAGGGGGTCGAAAATTATTGCTCTGTGCAGGAGCTTGGTGACATGTTCGAGAGGATGCAGAGCGGCCAGCTGATCAGCAGCCGGGTCAGCCGGGAGTTGATCGATCTGCTCAAACAGCAGCAGCGTAATTACATCATTCCATATCATTTTTCAGATTTGATCGGCATTGCCCATCAAGTGGGTGAAGATGAAGGCGTCCGTCATGACGCGGGAATCGTTTTTTCCAAGTATCCCTTTATTCTTTGCATGAGTGCCAATCAGGTGGAGGTTCGCAAAGTGGAAAGCGCTATGCGCGACATCGCCATGCTGTGTCTGAAATATTCTATACAAATTAACTAAGTTCGAAATAACGAACCATAAATTCCGAAAACCGAACTATTGTTTGGTGAGCAAGACGTAAAACACTCATTTGCGGCTTGCTTTTTTTTGGCATGTTTCTTGCGGATAATGTTGATTGATGAAAAATGGACTGGGGAGGTGAACCGTTACGTCGGAGCAAGGCTTTGGGCCGAGCCCTCGGGCTTTGCGAACGAGCATAGGGAATGGAACACTTCAAGAAAGTTGCATTTTTACCATGGCGTCTAAACACGAAACTGAAGGAGGAAAATCGATGAATCGGAAGTATCTGGCATTGCTCTTAGTCCTGGTCCTGGGCGTCAGCACCCTTGCCGGCTGCGGCGCGAAAGCTGCGGGCGCGGAAGGCGCACCGGCTGAAAAAATCAGCTATGACAACATCATGCGTTTGGGTGAAGTGACGGAAGTTGACACCTGCGACGGACAAATGACCACAGAGTATTATGACATCCCGTTCATGATCTTTGACCGTCTGGTGGAAGCCACCAGCGTGGGCGAAGGCATATCTGAGATCATCCCCGGCCTGGCCAAGAGCTGGGACATCTCCGACGACGGCCTGGTCTACACCTTCCACCTGCAGCAAGGCGTGAAATTTCACAATGGCAAGGATTTCACGGCAGAGGACGTGAAATACACCTTTGAAAGAATGCTTCTGCCTGAAACCGGAGCGAAGAACCAGGACTTCATCTCCCCCATCAAAGGCTCTCAAGCCATGATGGACGGAGCGGCAAAGGAACTGGAAGGACTTGAGATCGTGGATGACTTCACGGTCAAGATGACGCTGGAGCAGCCTTTCGGCGCTTTCCTGGCCTCCCTGGCGACGCCAGGCTGCGGCATCTATGATAAAGAAACCACCATGGAAGCGGGTAAGGACTTTGGTCTGATCCCTGAGAAAACCATCGGCACCGGGCCATACTATTTCAAATCCTGGGTCCTGAACGACGAAAAGCTGATTCTGAAGAATGACAGTTACTGGCGCGGCGCACCGGCCCTGGACGGCATCTCCTGGAAAACCGTGGCCGATGCGGATACGATGCGCATGATGTTTGAGTCCGGCGAGCTGGATGTCTTCGACTGCGACTATGCGCCCACGCAAATCAGCTACTTTATGAGCAACGATAAATATAAGGGCAATACCGTCATCGGCAACCGTGTGGGCATCTACTACTACACCTTCAACCAAAGCATTGAACCCTTTGACGATGTCCGGGTCCGTAAAGCCTTACAGATGGCCATCGACCGCCAGTCCATCCTGGACAACCTGTTTGACGGCCGCGGTCAGGTCCTGTCTGGTATCATGCCTCCCGGACTGGTAGGCTACAACCCCAATCTGCCGGAGATCAAATATGATCTCGACGCCGCCAAAGCCCTTCTGGCGGAAGCCGGCTATCCCGACGGTTTTGAAATGACCATCACCCAGTCCACCAACAGTCCCGATACCCTCTCCAGAAATGAAATGGTCCAGGCTCAGCTGGCCAAGATCGGCGTCAAGGTCACCATCGAGCAGGTGGATGAAGCCACCTGGTACGCAGTCCGTGCAGACGGCGAGCTGCCCATGTATACCACCAGCTGGTCGGCGGATTTCAACGATCCGGACAACTTCCTCTACACCTTCTTCGCGCCTGGCAACACCCAGAAGCGGTCCTTCAACTTCAAGAACGAGGCATTGTCCAACCGGGTGGTAGCTGCTCGGGCAATCACCGACAACGATGCCAGGATGGCAGAATACCAAGCTCTGGAAAAAGCCATCATCCAGGATGAAGCCGCTTGGATCCCCCTGTTCTGCAAACAGCATATTTTCATTACCAGCAACCGGCTGAAAGGCTTCAGGGTCTCCTGGAACGGCTGGACCTCCACCTGGCATTACTATGATGGGCTGCATATCGAAAACTAATTCCGAAAACAACCCATAAGCCCTTGGAAGGAAAGGTTGTCAAAGATCAGTAAGGCAAGCTTGCCTTACTGATCTTTGCCTCCGGCCGATTGCTGCGAAAGACAGGTGAACGCTGTGGCGAGATATATCTTAAAACGGGTCCTCATTTCCATTCCGGTTTTGATCGGAGTCGTCTTTGTTATCTTTTTTATGCTGAATGTGGTGCCGGGAGACCCGGTGACCCTGATGATGGGGGAGCATATCAAGCCTGACTTGATTGAAGCCTTCAGAGAACGGATGGGTCTGGACGATCCTTTTATCGTGCAGTTTTTTAATTACCTTAAAAACGCCGTTCAAGGGGATTTCGGAATGTCCTATAAGCTGAACCGGGAAGTATCCGGACTGATATTCCAGGCATTCCCCCATACCCTGAAGCTGACCCTCTGGGCAGCGCTGGTGGCCTGGATCATCGGCATCCCCGCCGGAATCCTGTCCGCAGTCAAACAGAATACCCTGGTGGACCGGGGCTTTATGACCTTCTCCCTGATGGGGGTTTCCATGCCGGTGTTCTGGGCGGGGCTGCTGCTGCAGTACGTCTTTGCCTACAAGCTGGGCTGGCTGCCCGTGACCGGATATAAGACCTGGCAGGCTATGATCATGCCTTCTCTGGTGCTGGGCTGGAGCTCGGCGGGCACGATTGCCCGGCTGACCCGGTCCAACCTGCTGGAGATCATGAAGAATGACTTTATCCGCACGGCCCGGGCCAAGGGGCTGAAGGAAGGCACTGTGGTGGTGGGACATGCCCTGAAGAACGCCATGCTGCCGGTGGTCACCATGATGGCGATCCAAGTATCCAGCCTTTTGGGCGGCGCGGTCATGACGGAAAGCATTTTTGGCATTCCGGGACTGGGCCGGGTGGCCGTCAGTGCCATCGGCGACCGGGACATGCCGCTTTTACAAGGGACCATTATTTTTACCACAATGCTGATCATTGCCGGCAACCTGATTGCCGACTTGCTATATTCCGTCCTTGATCCCAGAATAAGAGTTGAGTAGGTGAGCAGATGCAGGAAGCGATCCAAGCAGCAGAATTTGCAGAAGAAACAACGCGCTTCATGCCTCCCCGGGAGGACGTGGAAGCCGAGCTTCTGGACGATACAAGTATTTGGAGCAGCCTGAAGAGCATGCTCAAAAATAACAAGCTGGCCGCCCTTTCCCTGGCAGTCATCGTGATCGTGATCCTTATGGCGGTCTTTGCACCCATCGTGGCGCCCTACGACCCCAATTTCCAGGATGCGGACAATCTGCGTTTCGCCGCACCGTCGATGGCCCACTGGCTGGGCTGCGATGAGCTGGGACGGGATGTCTTCAGCCGGTTGATTTACGGCGCCCGGGTTTCACTGGTCATCGGCCTGGTGCCTACCCTGATCGCCATGACCATCGGGACCGTGATGGGCCTGATGTCGGGCTATATGGGGAAGAAAGTCGATTTTATCATCATGCGTTTCGCGGACATTGTGCTGGCCTTTCCATCCCTCCTTCTGGCGATGGTGGTCATGTACACCTTGGGGGCGAGCCTGGTCAACATCTTTATCGCCCTGAGCATCGTGAAGTGGGCGGGGACCGCCCGGATCGTCCGGGCCCAAACCCTTTCCCTGAAGGAAAAGGAGTTTGTGGAAGCCGCCAAAGCGGTGGGCGTGAAAAAATGGATTATCATGATGCGGCACATCCTGCCCAACTGTATTCCTAATCTGATCGTCTTATTTTCCCTGAACATTCCGGATTCGATCATGTCCGAGTCCAGCCTGAGCTTCCTGGGGATCGGCGCGGTGCCGCCGTCCACCAGCTGGGGCCTGATGGTCTACAGAGGCAAACAGTACCTGTTCAACTATCCGTGGCTGACTCTGGCGCCAGGCGTGGCGATCCTGATCCTGGTGCTGGCCTTCAACTTCCTGGGGGACGGCGTCCGGGACGCCCTGGATCCATACTTGAAAGATTAGGGGATGGGACGATGAGCGAACTGCAGAAAAATGAAGAATTATTGAAAATCACCGATCTGAAGACCCACTTCTTTACCCATAAGGGGGTGGTCCCGGCGGTGGACGGTGTCAGCATAGAAATTCCCCGGAGGCAGATTGTGGGCGTGGTTGGGGAATCCGGCTGCGGCAAAAGCGTCACGGCCATGTCTGTGCTGCAGCTGATCAGCCGGCCGGGAAAGATCGTCGGCGGCAGCATCCGGCTGGACGGCCGGGAACTGGTCGGCGCCGATATCAATGAGATCCGGTCGATCCGGGGCAATAAAGTTTCTGTGATCTTCCAGGAACCGATGACCTCCCTGAACCCGGTTTACACCGTTGGCCGCCAGGTCAGTGAGGCTATCACGGCCCATCAGGCCGTCAGTCGGGAAGAAGCCAGGCAAAGAGTCGTTGATATGTTCAAAGCGGTAGGCATCCCTGAGGCTGAGAAGCGTTACAAAAGCTACCCGCACCAATTGTCCGGCGGTCTGCGCCAAAGGGTGATGATCGGCATGGCCATGGCATGCCAGCCCCAGCTGCTGATTGCCGACGAACCCACCACCGCTCTGGACGTGACCATCGAGGCCCAGATCCTGCATCTCATGAAGCAGCTAGAGCATGACTTCGGCACCTCCATCATGCTGATCACCCATAACCTGGGCGTGGTGGCCGAGGTCTGCGACTACGTCTATGTGATGTACGCCGGCAAGATCATGGAGCAGGCCGGGATCTTTGACCTTTTCGATCATACGGCGCATCCCTACACCAAGGGGCTGCTGAATTCCATTCCCAAACCGACTGCTGAAAAGCGGCGTCTGTACAACATCAAGGGGATGGTGCCCAATCTGCTGCGCCTGCCGAAAGGATGCCGCTTCAGCCCCCGGTGCGAATATGCCCGTCCGGAATGCTTCGAACACGAGCCCGAGCTGTACGATGCGGGGAATCAGCATCTGGTGCGCTGCTTCCTCTATAAAAACGGAGGTGGACCGGCATGACCCAGGCCCTATTGGAAAAAAACGCTGAGAATCCGGCGGTGAAAGGCGACCTGCTGGAGGTGGACCATGTGGTCAAAGAGTTCAAAGTGTCCGGCGGCTTCCGCAAGAGCAGCGCCGTGGTCCATGCGGTCTCCGATGTGAGCTTCTCCATTCGCGAAGGAGAGACCCTGGCCATGGTGGGCGAATCTGGCTGCGGCAAGAGCACTATGGGCCGGCTGATCCTTCAGTTATTGGAACTCACCTCCGGAACGATCCGCTTTGAAGGGCAGGATCTGGGCGAGCTATCCGGCGAGGAATTGCGGCATATCCGGAAAAAGATGCAGATCATTTTCCAGGATCCCTATGCTTCCCTGAATCCGCGGATGAACGTTTTTCAGATCATATCCGAGCCGCTGACCACCCATCGTGTCTATGCCACCGAGAAAGAAACGGAGGAACGGGTCCGGGAACTGATGCGGATCGTAGGCATCCGGCCGGAATTCATCAACCGCTATCCCCACCAGTTTTCCGGCGGACAAAGGCAGAGGATCGGCATTGCCCGGGCTCTGGCACTGAACCCCAAGCTGGTGGTCTGTGACGAGCCGGTTTCTGCTTTGGATGTTTCGATCCAGGCCCAGATCCTGAACCTGCTCCATGACCTGCAGAAGGAGATGCAGCTGACCTATCTCTTCATCTCCCATGATTTGGGGGTGGTGCGCTACATATCGGACCGGGTATGCGTTATGTTTTTGGGCAAGCTTTGCGAAATCGGCCAAACGGAGGATATCTTCAAGGATCCCCTCCATCCCTATACCCAATTCCTGCTTGCCGCGGTGCCTAAGCCGGATCCTCATCTGCGCCGGGAAAAAAAGGCCCTGCTGAAGGGTGAGATGCCAAGTCCCGTGAATCCGCCTTCCGGCTGCCGTTTCCATACCCGCTGCCCCTATGCCACCGATCGCTGCATCCAGGAAGAGCCGCAAATGCGGGAGGTCCGGGGCCGCAGGGTGGCCTGTCACAACGTTGAATGTCTTACGATACAATAAAATGGGGATGAAATGCGATGGAAGATATGTTCAGCCTGGAGAATCGGATCCGTTGTGAAATCCTGAGCTTTTCCGGAATCATGGGGATCTATGCCGATGATTTGAAGGGCAATGTGATCCGGATTTATCCTGAAGAAGAATATGAGACCGCCAGCACCATCAAATCCTACATCCTGGCGGATCTGTACAGCCAGGTTCGGGAAGGGAAGAAATCCCTGGAGGAAGTCCTGGTCCTGGACCAGGGCAATTACATCAACGGCAGCGGTATCCTGAGGGATATGGGCATGGGTGTCCAGCTGACGGCAAAAAACATGGCGGTCCTGATGATCGTCATCAGCGACAATGTAGCCACCAATATTCTCATCGATTACCTGGGGCTGGATCATATCAATGAAACGATTCAGAAGCTGGGCTTGACGAATACCCGGCTCCACCGCAAGCTTGGCAGCGGAGGCTGGGACAAGCTGGGTACCACCACGCCGGAGGATTATGGCAAATTATTTTCGATGCTGGCCCGCCGGGAGCTGGTCAGCCCCGAGGCCTCCGACGAGATGCTGGGAATCTTTAAGAAACAGCGCTACAACAGCACACTGTCTTATTTCTTTCCGCCGTTTTACTTGGACGAAGATAACTACGGGGAAATGGATCCCCAGGTTTACATCGCCTCCAAGAGCGGATCTATGAACAAATGCCGCAATGACGGCGGCATTGTGGGCACGCCCTACGGCAAATATGTGATCACCATCTTTACCAAAGAATTCAAGGACAAGCAGTATCACAAAGAACATGAATCCCATATCTACGGCGCCCGGGTCAGCCGTCTCCTTTTTGACCAGTATATGGCGCTGGAAGGCCGCTTCAAGCTATGATGACCCACTGGATATCAGAACAAGCCAGGCCTGCGGGTCTGGCTTGATTGTGAAAGGATGAGAATTCCATGATTTTTCCTGAACCGCCCAAAAAGGGGGACAAAGTGGGGTTGATCGCGCCTTGTTCGCCGGTGGCGCCGGAGGAAGCCGCCCAATCCATCGCATTTCTGGAGCGCCGGGGTTACCGGGTGGTGGCGGGAGCCAGTGTTTCGGCCACGCCGGTCAATGGCTACTGTGCCGGTTGCGGTGACCTCAGGGCGAGAGATATCAATGAAATGTTTGCGTCTCCCCAGATCCGGGCCATCTTTTGCCTGCGGGGCGGCGACTCGGGCAACCATGTGCTGGACAAGCTGAACTTTGACCTGGTCCGGACCAACCCCAAAGTGTTCATGGGCTACAGCGACATCACCAACTTCCATGTGGCCTTCAACCAGAGGTCCCAATTGATTACCTTTCACGGTCCCATGGTCAAGTCCAACATGATCCGGGACTTTGATGCCTTCACGGAGGCATCCATGGAAAAGGCTTTGGCTCTGGGGGTGACCGGCACGATGGATCTGGACAATCCGCCGGGGGTACCCATCCAGGTACTCCGGCCCGGCAAAGCCCGGGGGATCTGTGCCGGCGGCAATCTGTCCTTGATCAATTCCCTGATGGGCACGCCCAATGAACTGGATGCTAAGGGGAAAATCCTGTTCTTCGAAGATGTGGATGAAGACACGGCTCATGTGGACCGGTTTCTGCATCAGTTGAAGTATGCCGGAAAATTTTCCGAGGCCGCCGGTGTTCTGATCGGGGATTTTGCCAACCAGAGCAACCAACACGACCCAGCATACCTGATCGGGGAACTGATGGAAGACTTCTTTGCGGATTACGATAAGCCGGTTCTGATGAACATCAAGTCGGGCCATTGCGTTCCCATGTCGACGATTCCGTTGGGCGCAGTTTGCACCGTGGATACAGCGGCGGGGATCCTGCGCTTTTCTCTGGAATAAAACGACCGATCCATAAAACCATAATGGAGATGAAACGCCTTGCAGCAGGACAATCTTAAAGAATTTGATCGAATTGGGCATTGGGTCCCGGATGCTATCCTGGACTTGAAGTATGGCACGCAAGACAACTTTTTAGGAAGGGCCGTCTACGACGTACCCTATGACCAACTGCGTTCAGGAACGCTGCGGAAGCTGAAATGTGCAGCGGAACGGCTCCGGGCCATGGGCTATCGTCTTGTGATCTGGGATGCCTTCCGGCCTCTGGCGGTTCAGAAGCTGCTGTGGGAAATTGTGAAGGATCCTGATTTTGTCGCGCCGCCCGATCGGGGTTCCCATCATAACCGGGGCTGCGCCGTGGATGTGACCCTTGCCGATCCTCAGGGCAAGCGGCTGGCGATGCCCACAGCCTTTGATGATTTCTCCGGAGCGGCCTCCGCTTCCCTGGATGGACTGGAAGACCCGGTCCGCACACACTTGCAGGATCTCCAGGCAGCCATGGTCAGCGCCGGGTTTGAGATCTATATCAACGAATGGTGGCATTTCACGGACACCGACTGGGAAATCTATGAGCTGGTTTAGCCTGAACCTCCATAGCCGGGGCTCTTTCCTTATGCTTTCTTTGTCTGGTAACCCGTTTCTGTGAATCCCGGCGTCCAAAATATCCGACGATCCTCCCTCCGAAGGATATTTTGGATTCCGTGGATGATAGAGCTTCCCGAAACCAACGATTAAAAGGAGTGGCGAACAATGAAAGTCGGAACACCCAAAGAAGTCAAGAACAATGAAAACCGTGTGGGACTCATTCCTTCGGGCGTCAAAGCCCTGGTCGACCATGGCAATACCGTTTTTATAGAAAAGAGCGCCGGTTTGGGCAGCGGGATCGAAGACCAGGAGTACATGGACGCCGGCGCCATCCTATGTGAAACCGCTGCGGAGGTTTACGAAAAATCCGATATGATCGTCAAAGTCAAGGAGCCTCTGCCTCAGGAATATGATCGGATGCAGGAGAACCAGATCCTCTTTACATATCTTCATCTGGCGCCCGAACCTGAACTGACCAAAGTGCTTCTGGAAAAGAAAATTACCGGCATCGCCTTTGAAACGGTGGCCCTGCCCAACGGCAGCCTGCCCCTTCTGATGCCCATGAGCATGGTGGCCGGCAGAATGTCTGTCCAGATCGGCGCCCATTTCCTTGAAAAGAACTATGGCGGCCGCGGCATGCTGCTGGGCGGCGTTCCCGGCGTGAAACCGGCCAAGGTCACCATTGTCGGGGGCGGCATGGTGGGCACCAACGCGGCCAAGATCGCCGTGGGCATGGGGGCGGAGGTTTCCATCATCGACATGAATGCTGCCCGGCTGATTGCTTTGGATGATCAATTCAAAGGCCGGGTCAAGACCGTTATGTCCAACACCTTCAACATTGCGGAAGAGGTCAAGGATACGGACCTCCTGATCGGCGCCGTCCTGATCCCAGGCGCCCGGGCACCCCATCTGGTCACGGAAGCCATGGTCAAAACCATGCGTCCCGGCTCCGTCATCGTGGACGTGGCCATCGACCAGGGCGGATCCATCGAGACCATCGACCGGATCACCACCCACAGCGACCCGGTCTTCATCAAGCACGGGGTGGTCCATTATTCCGTGGCCAACATGCCTGGCGCCGTGGCCCGGACCTCGACATACGCTTTGGCGAATGTGACCCTGCCGTATGCCCTGAATCTGGCGGAAAAGGGCTGGAAACAGGCTGTAAAAGAGGACGGGGCATTGGCCAAGGGCGTCAACACGGCGGAAGGACACATTACCTTCCAGAAGGTGGCTGAAGCCCACAACCTTCCTTACAAAGCGCTGTCAGAGATCCTGTAGGACTCAATCGGAAATAAAGACCAGTCATGTGGAAGCGAAAGGCTTGGCGTGGCTGGTCTTTTTCTTCAGGCAAAGGGGTCGATTCTTTACGGAAAATGCGTTAGAATAATGAGAAACGGAATTTATCGGGCCGAAAAACCGATGGAATGGAGCACGGGTTTATGGAGCGGATCGAAACCATCATCGAAGAGCTGAAGCGTCAGAACGACCGCTTGGCCATCATCAACCAAATTGCCAAAAGCATCAATGTAGAAACCTCCTATGAGGAAATCATTGATCTGGTGGCGGAACCCTTGCGCAGCGTGGTCCCCTACGACCTGCTGAGTTTCTGTCTGATCGAAAACGACCAGCTGATCATCCGTTCCGGGATCCCAAAGGACGAACCGATCCTAGGGAAAGGCTGGATCCTGGATAATTACAATTCCGCCCCATGGAAAGCCATCCGGGAAAAACGCTGCTTCCTTCGGCAGGATATCTGGAATGATCCTCATAAATATCAGGAAGACGACTACCTGCAGGCCCTGGGCATCCGTTCAGCGATCATGAGCCCCCTTCTGATCCGGAATGAAGTGATCGGCGCTTTGAACTTCGGCAGTAAAAATGCCTATGCATACTCGGAAAATGACTTTGTTTTCGTTCAGCAGCTGGCAGACCAGCTGGCGGTCTGCATCCATAACTCCCGTCTTTTCCGGGAGGTTTCCACAATCAAGGCAGAGTGGGAGCTGACCTTCCAGGCGGTACCGGACCGTATGTTTATGGTGGATGCGGAGCATCGGGTCCTGCGGCATAACAAGCCCGGCGTCCAAGTGCCGGGCGCGGCGCCGGTCACCTGCAGCGAGCTCTTCGGCTGCTGCGGCGCCCATCCGGAAAACTGTCCCTCGACCCGGGCTTTTGAAACGGGTCTGCCCTCCAGCCGGGAAGTGATGGATCCCTGCTCCCATCACATGTATGATGTTCACGCTTATCCGGTCTCGGATGAATCCGGGCGCGTCAAATACGTTCTTCTTTACGTCCAGGACATCACGGCGCGCCTCTCCATGGAGCGCCAGCTGTTTCAGTCGGCCAAGCTGGCAGCCATCGGTGAAATGGCCGCAGGGGTGGCCCACGAACTGAACAGCCCGCTGACGGCCATCATCGGCAATTCCGAACTTCTGTTGCTGAAAACGATGAAGCCCGAAGTCCGGGATAAATTGCTGGAAGACATCAAGACCTGCGGTCAGCGAAGCAAGCGGATCATCCAGAATTTACTGACCTTCTCCCGGCAGGACAGCTATGCCTTCGAACCGCTGCAGATTCATGAGGTGGTCCGGACCAGTCTCTCTCTGGTGGCGTACCAGATTTCCAAGAACAACATCCAGATCGTTGAGAATCCGGGAAAAGGCATTCCGCCGCTCATGGGCAACAAGCAGCAGCTGGAGCAGGTCATCATCAATCTGATCCTGAATGCAAGGGATGCCCTGGAGGGTGTGCCGGATGCCAGGATCACCCTTTCAACGGCGGTGGTCGAAGATGACCGCAGCGGCCAGCCGGCGGTTGCCGTCCGGGTGGCCGACAACGGCTGCGGCATTCCGCCCGCCATCATAGACAACATCTTCAACCCGTTTTTTACCACCAAGGAAAAATCCAGGGGTACCGGGCTGGGGCTCTCGGTGAGCCTGGGGATCGCCCAGACCCATGGAGGGCGCATCCTGGTGGAAAGCAGTGACGAAAAGGGCAGCCAGTTTACCCTCATCGTCCCGCTGGGTCTTCAGGGACCCGTTCAATTCCACTGAGGAAGGGGGGGCTGACCATGCCAACACAACGTGTGCTGATTATTGATGATGAAATTGAAGTCGGGACGTTTTTCGAACACTATTTCCGGGAGGTCCGCAGCATGCCGGTGTCCGTTGGAACATCCGGAACGGAAGCCCGGGAACTTCTATCGTCCGGCGACTTCGACCTGGCCCTGATCGACCTGAAACTCCCCGACACGGACGGCATCACGTTGATGCGGGAGATCAAGCAGCAGATGCCCCATTGCGAGATCATCATCATGACCGGCTACAGCACCATTCGTTCGGCGGTGGCCGCCATGCGTTACGGCGCCTTCGACTATGTGGACAAGCCCTTTGATGATCTGAAGGAATTGGACACCATTCTGGACCGGGCTTTCAGCTACATCCAAAGCAAAAAGGACTTTGTCCGCAGCGAGCTGGAAGCCATCGAGAGCAAATTCGGGATCGTGATGAGCGATGACAGCCCGCTCAAAGAAATCCTGGTTTTGGCCAAGAAGATTGCCGGCAAAAAGGTTACAGTCCTGCTGGAAGGGGAGACGGGCACCGGCAAGGAGGTCATGGCCAGGTATATTCACGCCTGCAGCCCCCGCAGCGGGCAGCCTTTCATTGCCATCAATTGCGGCGCTCTTAGCGAGTCCCTTCTGGAAAGCGAGCTTTTCGGCCATGAAAAAGGAGCTTTCACCGGGGCGACAACCCGACGCCGAGGCGTTTTCGAAATCGCAAACTTCGGAACGCTTTTATTAGACGAGATCGGAGACGCGTCTCCGGCCATCCAGCTGAAGCTGCTTCGGGTTCTGGAAACCGGAGAATTCTACCGGGTGGGCGGCGAATCCGTCCTGAAGACGGATGTACGGGTGATTGCCGCGTCCAACCGCAACCTTCGGCAAGCGGTCCGGGACAAGCTGTTCCGGGAGGATCTTCTCTACAGGCTGGATGTGGTCAGTCTGGATTTGCCGCCCTTGCGGGAAAGGCCTATGGATATCCTGCCGCTTAGCCGATATTATATCCAGAAGAATCTTACGGATAAGACCCAGGAACCGGTTTTCAGCAAGGAGGCCCTGGCCTGTATGCAATCCTATGCCTGGCCGGGCAATATCCGGGAACTTTCCAATGTGGTGGCCCGGGCCGTCCTGATGCGGGAAGGCAGCGAGATGGGCATTCAATGTCTGCCGGGATACATCGTCGGGGACAAAGCCGATCCGCCGGTGCTGAACGACCCTCGAGGGGCAGCCCTGGAACCTTATGTTCAGGAATGGGGGCAGAATCTTCTGGACACCCTCCGTCATGTCCCGGACATTGACTTGCCCGAGCTGACCCGGATCCTGGAAGAACAGACCTGCAAGATTTCCCAGACCCTCATTGAAGATGCCTTGGCGGCCTCCGGCAACGACCCCAACAAAGCCGCCGAACGTCTGCACATTAAACCGCGGGCGCTGCGATATCTGAAGAATGAGAAGGGGCGCACAGAGAAAGAATAAGATATGAAGAGACCCATCAGCGGCAGCCGAAATTTCGGCTGCCGCCGTTTTTTTGGCGGCTGGGCCAAAATTTCGGCGCGGCAGCCCTCGTTGGTCATCAGGACTTTCCGAAGGAAAACCAATGCTGGCAAGGAATCGGGGCAAAGGGGCCCCGAAGCGGAGGCTGGCATCAGATTTGCATAAATAGAGATCAAATGAACACAACCATAGGAAAATCATTAAAAAGGGGGTTATATTGTGTTTCAAGCTTATTACATGCCTCAAACGGTCCAGGAGGCGATGGATATCCTGTCCGGACACAAGGGCCAGGCTGCCATCATTGCCGGGGGGACAGACCTGGTCCTGGATATCCACGAAGGCAAGAAAAATTTCAGCGCGTTTGTCGATATCAGCCGGATCCCCAATCTGCGATCCATTGAAGAAGAAGATGGATTTCTCCGTCTGGGCGCCGCCGTGACCCACGCCCAGGCGAACCGCTCAGCTTTGGTTCAGGCGGCCGCACCGATCCTGGCAGAAGCCTGCGGCAAGGTCGGCTCTTTGCAGATCCGCAATGTTGCCACTTTGGTTGGCAATGTGGTCAATGCCCAACCGGCTGCTGACGCAGCGGTCGCTCTGGCGGCCCTGGCTGCAAAAGCTGTGATCGACGACGGCACAACCTGCCGGGAAGTTCTGGTGGAGGACCTGTACGCCGAAGTCGGGATGTGCAAGGTCAACCCTACGAAAGAAATTGTGACTTCCCTCCTGGTCCCGGTTCAGAAAAAGCGGCAGGGCTCCGCCTTTGTCCGGCTGGATCAACGCAAAGCCCTGGCTCTGCCCATGCTGAACGTGGCCGCCGTTGTCCAATTGGATGAAAGCGGCGAGCGCTTCGAATGGGCGCGGATCATCATGGCGCCGGTGGGGCCGGGCCCTGTACGCGGTTTTGAAGGGGAAAACCTGTTGGCTGGAGCAGCGGCGAGCCGTGAGACCATCATGCAGGCTGCGAAAGCCGCGGTAAAGCATGCCAACCCCCGTTCCAGTGCTTTAAGAGGCTCCAGAGAATACCGGCTGGGTGTCCTGCCGGTGCTGGTGAAACGGGCGCTGGAGGCAGCGGTTATTCATGCCCAAAAGGATTGATGGAAGGGAAGGAGAATGGAAATGGATTTGATGAAATTAAGTTTTATGCTGAATGGAGAGGCCACCGAAATCATGGTTGACCCCTCCGATATGTTAGTGGACATTCTGAGGGAACGGTTGCTTCTTACCGGGACAAAAAAAGGCTGCGGCAAAGGGGAGTGCGGTGCATGCACGGTGATCATGGACGGTGCGGCGGTCAATTCCTGCATGATTCCGGCCATGAAAGCCATGGGCACAACGGTACAGACCATCGAGGGTATCGGAAATCCGAATCAGCTCCATCCCCTCCAGGAGAGCTTTATGGATGAAGGCGCGATCCAATGCGGTTTCTGTACGCCGGGAATGATCATGTCCGCTAAAGCGTTGCTGGATTCGACGCCGCATCCTGACGGTGCGCAGATCAAGGAAGCCATCGCCGGCAACATCTGCCGCTGTACCGGGTATGTGAAGATCGAAAAAGCCATCCTGAGCGCCAGCGAAAAGTTAAAGGGATAAGGAGGGAAGAGAATGCAAACCTTGAATATCGTCGGGAAAAGCGTCCGTCGGGCGGATGCGCTGGAGAAAGCAACCGGCGCCGCCATGTTCTCCACGGACTTGAATATGCCTGGTATGCTGTACGCCAAGACCTTGCGCAGCCCCCATGCTCATGCCCGCATCACCAACATCGATACCGTTGAGGCGGAAAAATTGCCTGGCGTCAAAGCGGTGGCCACTTGGAAAAACACCCCGCGTATCCTTTTCAATACATCGGCCACCATGACCTTTACCGTCCCCAATCAAGAGCCGGTCCTGGACCAGTATATCTTTGACAACGTGGTCCGGTATGTTGGCGATGAAGTGGCTGCGGTCGCTGCAGTCAGCGAACGGGTGGCCGAAGAAGCCCTGAAGCTGATCAAGGTGGAATACGAAATCCTGCCGGCGGTCTTTGATCCCTTGGAAGCTATGGAAGAGGGCGCGCCGGATATCCATCCCTGCCCTGCCGGAAAGAACATTCCCGGAGAAATCATCAAGATCCCCATGGGGGATGTGGAGAAGGGCTTTGCCGAGTCGGATGTCATTTACGAAAGCCGATTTACCCTGCCCATTCAGAAGCAGGCCCAGATGGAAACCCAGGCAGCCGTCGCTCAGGTCAGCCCTGACGGCAACATCACCGTCTGGTCCACGACCCAGACCCCCCATCCCAGCCGAATGATCCTCGCCACGGCCTTCGGTGTATCCCAAAGCAAGGTCCGGGTCTTGAATCCGCCTTATGTGGGCGGCGGTTTTGGTGTGCGGATCGGCTTGTCCGCCAAGGCGGAGCCTATTGCCGTGGCACTGTCCAAACTGACCGGCAAACCGGTCAAGGTCGTTTACAGCCGGGAAGAGGACTTTATCGCGTCGGACACCCGCCATGCCGGTTACGTCTGGGTTAAATTAGGGGCGAAGAAGGATGGTGCCTTCCAGGCCATGGAATTAAAAGGGATCCTTAACGGCGGCGCTTACTGCAGCTTCAGCTGCGAGACGCCGGGGGTTCTGGGCGCCATGGGCCTTGGGGTTTATCGCATCCCCAACGTAAGCTATTACGGGCATAGCGTCTATACGAATATCACCCCGGCTGGCGCCATGCGTGGCTTCGGCAATCCCCAGGCCATGTTTGCCATCGAGCAGGCGGTGGATGATATCGCCGCGCAGCTGGGCATGGATCCCATTGAGCTCCGCAACCGGAACATCATGAGGGTGGGGGATCCCTGGATCCTGCCCTATCCCTGCAGCTCCACCGGTCTGGAAGAGTGCATGCACAAAGCGGCAGAGGAAGTGGGCTGGCAGCGGCGCGGCTCCATGAACGAAACGGGCAGCAGCATTCTGCGGGGCATCGGCATCGGAGTCGGAACCCACGTCAGCAATGCCTGGCCCTTCTGTGTGGATTATGACAACGCCTATATTACGGTGCATCAGGACGGATCCGTGATGCTGGCCACCGGCGTGCCGGACATCGGCACCGGGACCACCACCACCTTACCCCAGCTGGCGGCAGAAACCATCGGGATCCCCTTGGACCAGGTGGCCATCACCTTTGGGGACACCTTGACTACGCCCTTCGACATCGGCAGTCACGCCAGCCGGACCCTGTATGCCGCAGGCACGGCTGTGGTGGCAGCGGCCAACGATGTGCGCCGACAAATCCTGGAGTACGCTGGCGATTTGCTGAAAACCGCGCCGGATCATCTGGAGTTCGCCAACGGACTGATCAAGAAACGGGGCCTTCGGGACAGCGAATGCGTTGGAAGCGGCGTCTGCCAGCTGAATGAGGCTCAGAATTTCATCACCATGAAGGATCTGGCCTACCATGCCCATCTGCGGAACAAGCAATTCATCGGCGTGGGCCGCATCACCCCGCCCAACGCTCCGCCCTGGCATGCCCATGTGGCTGAAGTGGAAGTGGATACTGAAACCGGCATGGTGACCGTGGTCAAGGTGGCCGCTGCCCATGATGTGGGGAAAGCCATCAATCCCATGATCGTGGAAGGGCAGATCGAAGGCGGCGTTCTGATGGGCGTCGGGTATTCCATCAGCGAAGAGATCAAACGGGATGCCAAGGGCAAGCCGCTGCATGTTAGCATGCACAAGTATCTCTTGCCAACGGCTGCCGATGCGCCGGAAATCAAAGCCATCATCGTGGAGACCCATGATCCCACCGGGCCTTTCGGCGCCAAAGGGGTCGGCGAGTGCGGTATGGTGCCGACACCGGCCGCCATCGCCAACGCCGTCTATGACGCCACCGGCATACGCTTCACCGAGCTTCCGCTGACGCCCGAGCGTGTGCTGAAGAAACTTCAGGAAAAGAAATAGGATTTTAAAAACCATCCAAGGGACCCCGGCTCAGAGGAGACGGGGTCTTTTACATTGAATTTTGACACCAGGACGATGCAATCGTACAATAGAAGCGCGCAATCGAAATGAGAGATGGATTCATCCGATGAGGAGTGTTGAACATGCAGCGATCTCAAGGGAATTCAACCGTTGGTTTTATTGGTCTCGGTGTCATGGGGAAAAGCATGGCAGGCCATTTGCTGAAAGCCGGTTATCCGCTGATCGTCTATAACCGCACGAAAGCCAAGGCACGGGAATTGTTGGGGGAAGGGGCTGTGTGGGCAGACTCGGCGGACGAGCTGGCCGTGAAGTGCCAAGTGATCATCACCATGATCGGTAACCCGAAAGATGTGGAAGCGATCTATTTTGGAACCGAAGGATTGATTGAAAATGCACAAGAGGGAACTTATCTGATCGATATGACGACCTCATCGCCGAAATTGGCGGTTCAGATCGGACAGGCCGCCAAGGCGAAAGGCCTGTATGCCGTCGACGCTCCTGTGTCCGGCGGCGAGGGCGGAGCCAGGGCGGCGAGCCTGACGATCATGGCCGGAGGAGATGAAGCGGCCTTCAATGCCGTCCTGCCCATTTTGAAACAGATGGGCAATAACATTGTGCTGCAAGGACCCTGCGGTGCCGGACAGCACACGAAAATGTGCAATCAGATCGCGGTTGCCGCCAGCATGCTGGGGGTATGCGAAGCGATGGCTTATGCAAAAAAGTCAGTCCTCGACCCGAAGAGGGTGCTGCAGAGCATTGAAACAGGCACCGCTGGAAGCTGGGTTATGAGCAACCTTGCGCCGCGAATGCTGGCCGGCGATTTCTCACCGGGATTCCACATCAAACACTTTATTAAAGATATGCGCATTGCTCTTGAATCCGCTGAAGCCATGGGGCTTGAAACGCCTGCACTGAAAACGGCTTTGAAACTCTATCAGGAATTGGCTGATCAAGGGGAAGGCGACAGCGGAACGCTGGCCTTGTTCAAGTCCTATTGCCGGTGCTGACGAGGCCGCGTCGCAATGCTTCGGCCACATCAACGAACCAGGGGGCGTTCCGGGAGGACGCTCTTTTTATTTATAGTACGCCCGGCTTGATACACAGGCTGCAACGGAAATGGGCACGGATCCGGCATTGAAAATTCTGCAGCCACGGAATATCAATTTGCCGCTAAAATATTCACGATACACATTGACTTGAACATTCAATGGGTGGTATTATCAAAATATAAGAAAGCAGTTCTAAATATAGGAACGATGAACCGGGCGTTGAGGCCACGATCAATGAAGTGTATTTTGGAATTTTAAATAATAAATACCGGAAAGGGGCGGTGCTGGCGAGAACCAAATGCCGAAGCAACACATCATTAAAAGAACAAGCTGATGGAAAGCGGGGATATAAACATGTTCAAGAAAACAGACAAGACCTTTGCCTTCGAAACGGAAATCCTGAATCAAGGAGCTTACATTGACTTGCTGGCCTCGAATCCTGAAACAGCACCGATTTACCTGACGACGGCTTTCAATGTGGAAGATCTGGATGATCTGCAGGCGCGCTACGCTGTGAAAGGGTTCTGCTACAATCGCAACCGGAATCCCAATCGCACCGCGCTCATCGAGTTGATCACCCATCTCGAGAAAGGCGAAAACTCGATCATATGCAGCTCCGGTATGGCGGCGATTTCCACAGCCATGCTGTCCCTGGTCCAGCAAGGGGATCATATCCTCTCCGATCAGACACTCTATGGAGAAACCATTGATTTCTTCAGCAAGGTCCTATCAGGCTACGGCGTCGATGTGACTTATGTGAATTTCACGGATCAGGCGGCCATTGAAGCGGCCATCAAGCCAAATACGAAGGTCTTCTACACCGAAACCGTTTCCAATCCCATGATCTCTGTGGTGGATCTGGATGCGGTGGCTCAGATCGCCCATAACCACCAGGCGCTATTTGTTGTGGACAATACCTTTATGACAGCTTATGGGGTTCGGCCGCTGGAGCATGGAGCGGATTTGGTGGTCAATAGTCTGACCAAATTTGCCAACGGGCACAGCGATGCAGTGGCCGGCTCTGTGACAGGCTCTGATGCGTTGATCCAGAAGGCTTACAATCTGCAGGTGCTGCTCGGAAGCACGGCAGATGCCTTTACATCCTGGCTGGTACAGAGAGGCATGAGAACCATGAGCCTGCGGGTCCAGAAGCAAATGGACAATGCGGCGGCCCTGGCGAAAGCCCTTGATGAATGCCCTTATGTTTTGAAGGTATTTCACCCCAGCCTGCCCGGCCATCCGCAGCACGATCTGGCGAAACGGCTTTTCAAGAAGGGCTTTGGCGGGATGATCAGCATCGAACTGCCCAATGATAAAGACAAAATCAATGCTTTCATGCGCAAACTCAACCTGGCCCACTACGCCATGACCTTGGGAGGTTACCGGACCTCTCTGGCCCACCCGGTGTCCTCATCCCATTATGATATCCCTGAGGAGGAGCGCTTAAAGATGGGGATCACCTATGGCTTGATGCGGATTTCAGTGGGGATCGAAGATACGGATGACTTGGTGTCCGATTTTATGGAAGCGTTAGAAGTCTTTGCCTGATCGATCAGCCGGTTATTGAGTCCAACAGAAATTCAAAGGGCAGCCCGCAGCCTAGCCGTTCCATGGCGCAAGCCGGGCTGCCCATTCAAGAAAGACTGCAATTTATTGAGGAATACATTATATCAAACAGAAAATCGGGGGATAACAATGATCGAGATCAAAATCAGTCCGGAACTAAAAGCTCAGAGTCCGTTGCTTTGCTTGGGGTGCGTCCAAGCCAAGGTCAAGGTCGAAGCCAGTCCCAAGGAGCTGCTTGCCCTGATCGATCAAAAGAATCGAGAAATCATGGGCACCATGGATATTGAAAAAGTATCCGGGTTGGACCAGCTTGCCGCCTCGCGGGAGACTTATAAGCGTTTAGGGAAAAACCCGGGACGTTATCGTAATTCGGCAGAGGCATTGATGCGCCGGGTCCTTCAAGGGAAAGGCATCTATATCATCAATAATGTTGTTGAAATCAATAACCTGATCTCCTTAAAGGCGGCTTGTTCGGTGGGCTCCTATGATCTTGCCCATATCAAGGGGGCCATTCAATTTACCATCGGCAAAGAAGGCGAGCAATACAAAGGAATCGGTAAGGAATTGATCAATGTGGAAAATTTGCCGATCCTGGAAGATGATTTGGGCAAATTCGGCAGTCCGACCAGTGATTCCGAGCGCGCGATGATCACGGCCGATTCGAAGGAAATTCTGATGATCATGTTTTCTTTTGGCGGCAGGGTCGGGATCATGGATTATCTGACTGAGGCAAAGCAGCTGCTTGTGCAATATGCATCGGCACAGGATGTTGAAATGGCAGTGATTGAAGGATAAGGCCATCCGAAAAAAGAACCGAAGACGGCCTTTGATTTTTACATAGCTTTGGTTAAGAAAAGCATTGACTAATCCCCAAGAAGTGCTAGAATATTACTTAAAACAAGAACGATGTTCTACATAAAGGAACAAACAGTGCGTTCAAATTGACCATGATGAAAGGAGTCCGACATGAATCAGGTTGTAATCAATTTTGATCTTTGCAAAGAATGCGGATACTGCGTTAACTTCTGCCCGAAGAAAATTATAGCGATCGGCAGCAAAATCAATAAACGAGGCTATTATCCTCCTGTCATCGAACCCATGGAAGCATGCATTGCCTGCGGCACATGCGCAAAGGTTTGCCCCGAAGCAGCGATTGAAGTCTACAAAGATATATAGGAGGAATCATCATGGGTGAGAAGGTTTTTTTGCAGGGCAATGTCGCCTTGGCAGAGTCTGCGATCCGTGCAGGCTGCAAATACTTCTTTGGATATCCGATCACGCCGTCCAGCGAAGTGCCCGAGTATTATGCGCGCAAAGCACAGGAAGAAGGACTGGTTTTCGTCCAGGGCGAAACCGAGGTCGCTTGTTTTAACATGATCGCCGGAACCGCGGCGACCGGGAAGCGCGTGATGACAGCCACCGCCGGTCCCGGCTTCAGCTTAGGGCAGGAAGCCATGTCCTATATGGCGGCTGCGGGCTTGCCGGCCGTGGTCGTTGAAGTGATGCGGCCGGGGCCCGCCGACGGGGAAATCCTGGCATCCCAGGGTGACTACTTCCAGGCGGTCAAAGGCGGCGGCCATGGAGATTACAATACGCTCGTTCTGGCGCCTTGTTCTGTGCAGGAAATGTGCGAGCTGATCCAGGATTGCTTTGAACTGGCGGAAAAATATCGGAATCCCGTGATCCTGCTGAGCGATGCCCTTCTGGCTAAAATGCGGGAAAATGTTGAACTGCCGGGCCGAAAAGAGCAGAATTGTGATTTGAGCTGGGCTCTTACCGGCTGTGCCGGCCGCAAACACAACGTGATGACCACTTGCGGCGATGGCGCTGCACAGTGGGAGAAGTTCAACCTGGATCTTCAGGAAAAATTTGCCAAGATCAAGGCCAATGAAGAACGCTGGGAAAATTACCAGACGGAGGACGCCGACATCATCCTGGTCGCTTACGGCAGCATGGCCCGTGTGGCCATGGGTGCTATGAAGCTGGCGCGGGAAGCCGGCCTTAAGGTTGGCCTGGTCAGGCCGATCTCCTTGTGGCCTTTCCCTGTGAAAGCCTTTGAAGGACTGGGTGACAAAACCTTTTTGGTTACGGAGCTGAGTGCCGGTCAGATGGTGGAGGATGTAAAGCTCACGGTTCCCCACAAAGAAAATGTCTATTTCTACGGACGTCTGGGCGGTTTTGTCCCCTCGCCCAAAGAAATCTTCGAGCAGATCAAGAAATTGGGGGTGAAGTAAGTGAAGACGATTTATAAAAGACCCGAAGTTTTTACCGATGTCAACACCTCCTATTGCGGGGGCTGCGGACACGGCATCGTAAACAAGCTGATTGCGGAATTGATCGACGAGATGGAGCTGCGGGAAAAGGGTATTCTCGTATGGCCCATCGGCTGTTCGGTCTATGCAGATAAATATTATAAAATGGATGCCATTTGTGCCTTGCACGGCCGTGCGCCGGCTCTGGCCACCGGGATCAAACGGTCCTTGCCGGACAAATTCGTCATGGTTTATCAGGGTGACGGCGATATGGTGTCCGAAGGCATGGCGGAAATCATGCATGCCGCGGTCCGGGCCGAGAACTTCAGCGTCATTTTCATCAACAATGCCATTTATGGCATGACGGGCGGACAAATGGCCCCCACAACCCTGCTCGGCCAAGTGACCTCTACCTCGCCCTATGGCCGGGCCGTTGCTTCCAGCGGTTATCCCGTCAACATGGCTGAGATCATGGCGAATATGCCGGGTGTATGCTATAGTGAAAGAGTTACCGTCAATACCCCGCAACGGATCACCGCCACCAAAAAAGCGTTGAAGAAAGCCTTTGAACTTCAATTCGAGAACAAAGGGCTCAGCTTTGTTGAAGTCTTATCGCCCTGTCCCACCGGCTGGGGCAAGAAGCCGATCGACGCGATGAAAATGGTGGATGAACAACTGATCCCCATCTATCCGTTAGGCGCATTTAAATCTCCGGAGGAGGTACCTGCCAAATGAAACATGAAATGCTGTTTTCGGGGATTGGCGGACAAGGGATCATGATGCTGGGCGAGATCCTGTGCAATGTGGCTGTGGAGGAAGGCTATCAGGTTACCTTTGCGCCATTCTATGGTCAGGAGAAACGCGGCGGACGCACCATGTGCCATGTGGTCATTGCCGACGAACAAGAGTCCCCAATCATTTCCGAAGCGGAACTGATGCTGGTGATGGATGAAAAATCCTTGGTCGACTTTGAGAATCTGATGGCGCCCACCGGGACCTTGCTGATCAACAATTCCATGATCGACCTGGAGCCCACCTGCCAATGCGGAAATGTCGTCAAAGTCCCCTTCTATGAAATCGCCAATGCGCTGGGCAACTCCAAAACGGCCAACATGGTCGCTCTGGGTTATCTTTTGAAGTTCATGCCCTATATTCCCTATGAGAAAGTGGCCAAGGAAATCGAGAAGGCTTTTGAGGCCAAACCCAAGGTAATCGCACTGAATGTGCAGGCTCTGAAAACCGGATACGAATACAAATAATAATGAAGAGGTGAATATTCATGGCAGCTCCCAAAGCAATATCTTTTGACAATTTCGGTACGATCATTGACTGGGAAGGCGAGATCCAGAAATATTTCAAAGGATTTATGGAGAAGAAAGGCATTGAAAACCTTGCTCCGAAAACCTTGCAGCGCCGCTGGGAAGAGATCCAGTTCGACTATATCCAGATCAAATACCTCCCCTATCGTCAAATCTTAAAAGATACGCTGGGCATGACCTGCAAAGAATTCGGCTTTGAATTTACAGCCCAGGATTGTGAAGAGTTTTCCGAATCCATGGGGAAATGGCAGCCCTTCCCGGATTCCCATGACGCGCTGCTGGAACTGAAGAAATACACAAAAATCACCCTGATTACCAATACTGACAATGACATCATCAAAGAATCCGTGAAACAGATCGGCGTTGAGTTTGACGACATCGTGACGGCTGAAATGGCCGGAGCCTACAAACCCAGCCATAAAGGCTTCCTGCTGTCCCAGAAACGCCTCGGCCTGACCGAAAAGGACATTCTGCATGCAGGCTTCGGATTCAAATACGACATCGTTCCCGCCACCGAGCTGGGCTATCAGACCTGCTGGGTCAACCGTCAGGGCGAACCCCGTCCCTTGGATGTATGGGAAACCTTCATGGTGGGCGACCTCAAGACCTTGGCCAAAGTCATCAAGCTGATGGCGATTGAAGGCTAAGTATTTACCCGGATTCAAATTATAACGACCGCCGGCTTGCGCAGCGAAGTAAGCCGGCGCTCTATTATTCGAAAGAGGCGATCACTGATGAAAGTTGTCATTGCAGATTGCAGTTGGAATTCCTATGATGAGGAAGTCCGGAATTTACCAAAGGACGCAGAAATTGTTTGCGCTCAAATCTCACAGGAAGACGAATTGATCGAAGCGTGCAAGGACGCCGACGCCATTCTCTCCGAATACGCCCCCTTGACGCGACGGGTCCTGGAACAGCTGAAGAAGGTCAAGATCATTTCCAATACGGCCATCGGGGTGGATAATATCGATATCGCCGCTGCGAAGGAGCTGGGCATCGCGGTGGCCAACGTTCCGAATTATTGTGCCTATGAAGTGGCAGACCATGCCATGGCTTTGATGCTGGCCTCCATGCGGAACATCGTGGCCTATGAGCGGAAAGTCCGGCAGGGCATCTGGGATATCAACGATGCGCCGGCGATGCAGCGGATCGCCGGTCAAAAGCTGGGCCTGCTGGGCTTTGGCCGGATCCCGCAGATGGTCTCTGAGCGGGCCAAAGGGTTTGGCATGGCCGTCAAGGCTTACGATCCGTATCTTCCCAAGGAAGTTGCCGCAAAATTCGGCGTCGAATTGGTCTCCTTTGATGAGATCCTTCAGGATTCCGACGTGATCTCCTGCCATTTGCCGCTGATGCCGGCAACACAGGGCATCATTAATAAAGAGGTCTTTGGGAAAATGGTTCGGAAGCCTTTGTTTATCAACACTTCCCGAGGGAAAGTCGTAAACGAGGCCGATTTGATCGAAGCTTTGAAGGCAGGGCAGATCAAAGCCGCTGCCCTGGATGTTCTTGAAGACGAGCCGGCCAATTTTAACAGCGAGATCTTCCGCCTGGAGAATGTGATCATCACGCCCCACGCGGGATTTTTTTCAACGACGGCGCTGCAGGAGGTCCGTAGCCGCTCTGCCCTCAACGTGACAAAGTTTTTTGAAAAGGACTTTTCAAACATCAACTTCATTGTAAAACCACTCTAATTAAAATGTTCGTTTGATTTTATCTTATATAAATGATATCATCAACGATAGAACGGCGATCATATATTTAGAAAAACCCGCCTTGAAGACGGTTTAGATGGAGTGATTGAAATGGACGAGCCAAAGTACCCTGTGCATACGGTAATCAAAGCCCTGGATATTATTAGGATTCTTTCGAAGGATACCAGCAATCGAGGGATAGGGATCAGTGACTTAAGCAGGGAACTGGGTTTAGGCAAGAGCACGATCCATCGGATATTAGATACGCTCCTGTTTTACCGGTACATCGATAAAAATGAAGAGACCAATCGCTATCGCCTGGGATGGGAGCTCTATACCATCGGGCAGATGGTGCCCAGGCAGAACCAGCTCTATAATTTAGACAACACGTACCTTATTGAACTGAGCAAACAGACGAAAGAAACGGTGAATGTCGGAATCCTGAGCAACAACGAAGTGGTTATCATATCGAAGATCGAGGGCTCGGATGAGAATCTGAGGGTCACGCTGCAGCCAGGCGATCATGAGGCCTTGCACGCCACAGGTTTGGGAAAAATTCTGATCAGCGAAACGCCTGAGGATAAAATCCGCGAGATGGTGAGGGAAGAAAAGGGCAAGCTCAGGAAATACACACAGAACACCATTATTACGGTTGATCAGTTGGTGGATGAAATCGAAAAGGTTAGAAAACAGGGTTATGCCGTGGACAGCGAAGAGTACAGCATTGGCCTGTATTGTATCGCCATGCCGCTGCGCGATTATACGGGCAACATCATTGCAGCAATCAGCGTCAGCTCGCCCTATGCCCGGATCAATGAAGCCAGGATCAAGGAAATATTACATTATCTTGAGATTGCGTCCCATAAGATTTCCGCCACCTTAGGGTACAATAATAAGCAAAACGGCCGTTGACCAATACGGACCGGAATAGAGTCCCGCTTTTAGAAGCAGGACTCTATTTTTTTACGTTCTAAATAACAGAAAAGGATTCTAAAATGCTTGACATTTGATGATTAAGGAGTAAAATGAAAGCATAATTGATTATTTAGGAGGCTATTGTCATGATTGGTGAAAAAGTCGTATTAAGAGTAAGAATGTCCGCAGCGGAAGCCCATTATGCAGGTGAATTGGTCAACGGTTCCCATATTCTTGATTTTTTCGGTGATGTCGGAACAGAGCTTTGCATTCGGATGGATGGGGACGAAAGCTTATTCTTAGGCTATTCGGAAGTATTGTTCACAGCGCCTGTCTATGCCGGCGACTTTATGGAATATATTGGCTGGATCGAAAAAGCAGGCAACACCTCAAGAACCTGCAAATTCGAAGCTTATAAATATATTTCTTTAGCACGGGACCCCAAACTGGCAATCTCCGCCGCCAACGTTCTGCCTGAAAAAGTGCTCTGCGGCACCGCAACGGGAACCCTGGTCGTCAAGAAAGAATTCCAGAGAGGCGCCCAGGATCCGAAATTCGTCAAATAAGGTTCCCTTCAGCCAATGAAATATAAGAAAATAGTTCCAAATAAAGGAACACAAGTAAAGGGAGGTATTGTCTTGGAGAAGAACTTCAACACGAATCTGACCCATTTGGGGACAACCCTGAAGACGGGCCGTATCGGCCAGCCTAAAATCGCCCCCATCGTGATGAGTGCAGCCTACTTCTTTGATGAGCCCAATGATCTTGAAGCCTCATTAGCCCATGAGATCCCGGACTATAACTACGGCCGGGGCGGCAATGCCACCAATGATTGTGCCCGGGAGATCCTTGCCGCCATCGAGGGCGGGGAAGGCGCTCAGGTCTTTGCCACGGGCATGGGGGCCATCGGGATGGCGCTGATGACCCATTTGGTCAGCGGCGACCATGTGATTCTCAGCAGCATCGTCTTTGGCGGGACTTACAATTTATTAGTCAACAAATTATCCAAAAAATACGGGGTGGAAGTATCGATCGTTGATTTCAGAACGGAAGATCTTGAACCTTATTTCAAACCAAACACGAAAATCGTTTACATGGAAACCATCAGCAACCCCATGATGGACGTTGTGGATATGCGCAAGATCGCCGAGGTCACCCATAAGCATAACGCCCTTCTGATGGTGGATAATACCTTTGCCACGCCGGTCGTCTGTCAGCCCCTGAGCTTAGGCGCGGATATCGTGGTCTACAGTGCGACCAAATTTATGAATGGCCATAGTGATATCTTGGCCGGCGTGGTTTGCGCCAATAAAAAGTCGATCATTGATGCCATTGAGGATGAGGGCCATGTCTATGGACCGACCATGAGTCCTTTTGATGCCTTTCTGCTGACACGCAGCTTGAGAACCTTGGAATTGCGCGTCAGGCAGCATTGCAACAATGCCATGAAGCTGGCTCAGTACTTCGAAAAGCATCCAAAGATCGTCGACGTACGTTATCCCGGACTGGAAAGCTCACCGTATCATGAGATCGCCAAATCACAATTCAACAATGACCTTTATGGCGGTATGGTCAGCATTGATGTGGGCAGCTACGAAAAGGTCAAGGAATTGGTCCGCAACTTCAGACTGACCAAATTGGTCGCCAGCCTGGGCTGCTTGACAACGTCTGTTTCCGACACCCGTACGTCCCATAGCGGCATGAAGGCGGAAGAACGGGCGAAAGCCGGGATCGCCGATGGCGTGGTCCGGATTTCAGTGGGTTTGGAAAACGCGGAGGATGTCATCGCCGATTTCGAAGAAGCTTTGAGCAAGATCTGAGCTTGAACCAGCAGCACCGTTGTGATGAGGATGGCAAATTCGTCTTGCTTAAGCATTTTGAAATATCGAACTAATCCTCTTGCCGATAAGTAGGATGGGTTCATAAAAAATCAGGAACCATAACTTCGCCCCCCTCTTACATAACTATAGAATACCTGAAAGGACGGCGGTGGAGCACCGTCCTTTTGGGTATGTCCCCCCCTATCCCCCTAACTATCCAAAACGGATACAAAAGCGCGATTGCTTGACAGCAGACGCGCTTTTGTATCCGTAGAGAGGATCTGATGGCACAGAGCCTTCAGCTAAGGCGATTGAAGCATTGAGGAAGAAAAATTGGCAAGTATTTCGAAAAAACAGGGAGGAATTGGTTGATAAATGGTCTTTTAAAGAGTATATTATTACTATACCCCATGGGGTATATGAAAGGGATATCAAAATGTGGGTTATTTATGGGTTGGCTTCGGCTGCATTTGCTGCCTTTGCCACAATTTTGGACAAAACAGCGGTTAATGCCCTGGATCCGAATTATGCGGCCGCCTTTCGGTACAGCACTGTGGCGGTCATGTCTTGGGTGATTGTTTTCGGCAACAACACGCCCAGCCAGGTAAACCAATTGAATGCTCAGGGCTGGAATCTCCAATTGCTTGCAGGCGTCCTGACCGCATTGTCCTGTCTCGCGTACTATAAAGCCTTATCGCTGGCGGATGTGTCAAAAGTTCTTCCGATCAACCGAATGAGTCTTATTATTACAATCCTGCTGGCCAATATACTTCTTCGTGAAATCATTACGGCCAAGACCTTGCTGGGGGGCGCATTGATCATGCTGGGGACGTTTTTTCTGGTTGTCTGATAGAAGTGACAATTCAGATCCCTGATATCTTAAGAAAACAAAAACAAGGGGCTTCCTGTGCATCAAGCCCCTTGTTTTTGTTTTGCCAATTTTCATCTAAAATGGAATTGTTATGGCTCAAGGTTTGTTTTTTTCTTCTTATACTCTTCGTCGTCAATTTCCCCTTTGGCATAGCGTTCCCGAAGAATCATCAAGGCTGAATCATTCTTTTCGGCGGCTGCAGGAATTTTATTGCGATCGTCGGTTCTGTTCAGGTATTTGTTGATCAGTTTTGCCGCAATGAAGATAACCGCGGCCCATAATAGAACATGGGCGATCAAATAGGCAAGGCCTATCCACCCGAAGCTGCCGCGGGCGATGCCGTTTCCGGCGTGTGTGAACATTGGATGCATCATGGGCATTTCCTCCGTATACTCATAAAACTCTGGGTTGCCTGAAAGAAATCTTCTGCTAAGTTCAATATACAGGCAGCCCGTGTTTTTCGAATGAAGGAATTGTGAAAAACAGATGTCTTTCCGGGCGAACCTTCATTCAGCAGGCCGGACCGGTTCCAGCTTCACTTTAAAGCTGATCTTTCTCAATGTCTCCAGTCCGTCAAACTTGATCCTATAGGCGGCCAGATTCTGATCCACATCGACCACATCCCCGTAGCCCATGATGTGATGGAAGATGCGGTCGCCGGGATGGAATTCAGGCTGGGAGGATGAGGCTTCCAGCATTTGCTCACTGCTGCGGATGATCCAACTTGACTCACTGACCAGGCTTTCATTCAGCGCATGGGTATAAGAGAGCAGAGCTTTGTCTACATTGAAAATGAAACGTGATGGGTAGCGATAGGAACCGTCCAGGTTTCGGCCTTCCGCGTCCGTCAGATAAAGTGCTTTTTCCGCCCGGGTGAAGGCGACGAAGGCCAGGCGCCGTTCCTCCTCCATAGCCTCCAGGGTCATAACTTTCTTGGAAGGGAAAATCCCCTCGCCCAGGCCGCAGAGAAATACATAAGGGAATTCCAGGCCTTTGGCCGTGTGGACGGTCATCATCCGGACAGAGTTTTTACCGGATGCCGCATCGGTATTGGTAAGAAGCGCCACTCGGGAAAGATAATTTTCCAAGGTGGATTCTTCACCGCAGGAGGTCTCGTAATCGTAAATGGACTGCTTCAATTCAGCAAGATTATCCAGCCGGTCCTGGCTGCCTTCGGTCCGCAGCATTTTCTCATAGCCGCTCTGGTCCAGAACCCTGCTCAGCAGCTCGGAGACCGGCATGTCTTTGCAGCTTACCGAAAAACGGCCAATGAGCGCCAGGAACTCTTTGGCTTTGGTGTTCTTGAAGAGATCATCATCTATGGTCCGCTCCAGCGCCGCATACAGCGAGCAGTGATTTTGTGCGGCATAGTCCTGGAGAAATTTCATCCGCCGTTCGCCCAGGTTGCGTTTCGGAACATTGGCGATCCGCTGGAAGGAGAGGTCGTCCTTGAAAATGATCAGCCGAAGGTAGGATAAGGCGTCCTTGATTTCCATCCGTCCGAAGAACTGTACACCGCTGTAGATGGTGTAAGGCAGCTCCTCCTTCATAAAAACCTCCTCCAGCTGGCGGGAAAGATAATGGGCCCGGTAAAGAACCGCGATATCGCTGAGCCTGATGCCCTGGGCAGCCAGCGCTTTGATCTGTGCCGAGATCCACTGGGCTTCCGCCTCTGCGGTTTTGGCATGGTGATAGACCACCGGAAGACCCTCCGGCAACAGAGAAAGCAAGTCTTTTTCGATACGCTGCTTGTTGCTGCGGATAAGGGAATTGGCGGCGGCAACGATTTGGGGTGTGGAACGGTAGTTTTCCATCATCAGGATGGTCCGGACGTTTTCGAAGGCTTTGTCGAAGTCCAGCAGATAGCGGACGCTGGCGCCTCTCCAGGTATAGATCGTCTGATCAGGATCGCCAACGATAAACAGATTTTTATGATAGGCGCAGAGAACCTTCATGAGCCGGTATTGCAGTTCGTCGATGTCCTGGTATTCGTCGATCATGATGTATTCCAGGCGCTGCTGCCATTTTAACCGGATCGCTTCGCTGGTATCGAATATATAGAGGACATATTTGATGAGGTCATTATAGTCGAGGCCAAAGCATTTCTTTTCCTGATAGAGATAGCCCCAGAAGATGATGTCATCCGTTTCCACAGCCTCCAGGTACTTTTGCTGAAGTTTGTCCAAGGGCATGGCAATCATGGCTTCGTAATAGTCGGGATCCTTGAAGATCTTGCGGATCTCGATCATGTCCCGGGCGTCGGAGAAGGTTTTGTGGCGCAGGGTGAGACCTCTCGCTTCATAAATGATCTTCAACATGGCGTCGATGTCCGCATTATCCAGCACCAGGAAGTTTTTCGGGTACTGTACGGCATGGATGTCTTCCTGGAGCACCGACACACAGAAACTGTGAAACGTGCTGATGTACCCCGTGTCGTTGTCGCCTGTCAGACGTCGGATGCGCTGTCTCATTTCATTGGCGGATTTATTGGTAAAGGTGACGCAGAGAATGTTGGAAGGCATGATGCCAATCTCGTTGACCAGGTACGCAAAACGATGGGACAGCGCCCGGGTCTTTCCGGACCCCGCTCCCGCAATGACGCGGATAAAGCCTTCTGTCGACGTGACGGCCTGCCGCTGTGCTTCATTGAGATCTTTTAATAAATCTGACATGACTGCGAATCACCACCGGTCCTGTTATTCTGATCCAATTTGACAAGGATAAAGATCCTGGACTGCTTACAAATTATGGTGCGTTTTTGCATGAGGAATCAACCCTTAAAGGTTATTTTATCAGAAGATATAGACCATAGATAGTCCTTGCGATGATGGTCTGAATCATCATGTCATTCGACCGGGTTTGTCCGAATCGGAATGTGAATCGCGAATGGCTATTTCCATGATAAGGAAAGGATAGTATAATATTGTCAGAAAATTAAAATAAAGCGAGGGATGTAGGACCAGTCCCGGAAAAGGTCAAGGGGGAAACTTATGGCTCAGCAAAAAAAACGTATAAAGCGTCGCACAAAACG
>ENA-OSEO01000625-OSEO01000625.1-sediment-metagenome-genome-assembly--contig:-NODE-625-length-85705-cov-10.132620_pt1 | contig 85705 bp, 77 predicted proteins | sample MGYA00237883_ERZ534232 | MGnify/ENA metagenome assembly ERZ534232
CACGGGAACAGGTGCAAAACGTCGGTGTAACTTATAGCATCCGGCATAATAATCGATTTGTTGATTGCATTCCAAAGAGCCAATGGCCTCAAGCAGGACCTCGGGAAAATAGATGATGGTTTCCGTTGGAAATGCCAACTTATAAATTGGAAAGCATGGCGAGCAGAAAAGAATGATCCTGGTTGCTCCCAACTTTTTGGCCTGTCCTATGTTTTTGCCGACAAACTCCTTGGAAAGCGTGCGGCACTCTTCCATTGCAGTCTCATCTTTTGCCTTGATCGCAGGCCGATAAAGATAATTGCCGCAGCAATATTCCTTGGACAAAAAGGTGAAATCAACGCCACCTCTTTCCAATATTCGGGCGAATTTTGCCACCGCATTGGGAACCACCTTGAGATTTTGACAGCCCATAATGACCACATTTTCCGCCGGGCGATCAAAAGGGAGATTCATCGCTTTCATCGTTTCAACGCGGTTGGGTAGATTTTCAAAGGTGTGCCCGAGGGTCCGAATGGTTTCGACCATTTTAGCATCAATCAGCGGGTGCATCATTTTGATCCTCTATTATGTGGTTGGGCCATGCATCGACTTTTTACGGACCTAACAGTCATAAATCATAATGCAATTCAGGAGTTATGGTCAAGGCGATCCGGTTTTCATCAATTAAGCTTGAGCTTCAGGCGTGGCTAATTGCTTGGTCGGAACGATGTTGGCGGTCTGGGTGATCTCATCATAGACCACCACCACTTCTTTGCGGCGCAACTGCTCCATGACCATCGCCACGTTCTGCTCCAGGGTTGCCTGGATGTAGCCATTATCGGTGCCATGGCGGGTGACGACCTCTTCAAGTAGGCCGCGAAGCGCTTCGGCACTGAGCTTTTCGTAGGGGATGATCAGTCCCTCTTCATTCCTGGGTTGTTTCATCTTCCAGTTCCTTAAACGCATCCCGAACTTCGGTTTCCACTTGCTTGAGCTTGGCATTCAACTCTTTGATCAGCCGGGCGCCCAACTTGACGTCTTCGGCCAGCCGATCGATGGGTGTCTCCGAGTTATCCAGACGGGTCAGAATTTCATCGAGCCTGGCCACCTTTTGCTCATAGGTCATGTTCTCGATGTTGCCGCTGTCTCCGCCGGTTGATGTGTCGTTCATGTTATTTCCCTTCTACCTTCCGGACGGTGCCGATCACCTGGCCATCGTGGAGTTTGGTTCGAACCGATTGGCCGGCGCTGACATTCCGGATGGATTTGATCAGGTCCCCGGCCTCATTGTACAAAAGACAAAATCCTCTTTCCAGGCTGGCTTGAGGATCATAAGCTTTTATTGTGAGCAGTTTGCTCTCAAGGGCGTTTTCTTCTGTTTTGAGCCTTCTTAAAAGGTTGGCAACTTGAAATCTCTTTTTAAGATGGCTCTGCTCACGCACCCGGGCGTTCATTTGAAGCTCAAACGAACGCATGAACTTTAATCGCCGCTCGTGCAGCGCTCGCCCTTGTTGGTTCAGGTGGCGTTCAAAACGCTCTCGCCGATATCGCGCATTTTTTGCTTTAAGCTCCGTTTGATGCTGATTAAACAGGCGCTGGCTCAAGATCCGGATTCGTTGCGCCCACTCCCGGGAACCGCGGGAGGCCTGCTGGATCCGGTTGATGGGGGCACTCGTCAAAATATTCCGGCAGACCGCCATTCGCGCCTTTTCTCCCGAGAGCCTGTAGATGACGCGCGAGGAAAGCTGCGCGGCTTTCCCATGAAGTGTGGTTGCACACGTATCGAGGAGCTTTCGAGTGCCCTGGCGAATCCCGGTGGCAGCATCCTGCAGGTAAAGCTGCTCATTTTGCAGGCGATAGGCCCAGGAGGTCCTGAACCTGTTTTGCGCTGTCTCCAGGTGGAGAGCCACCTCTTTGAACCGGGAGACGATTTCTTCGGCCACGGCCGTAGGGGTCTTGAACGCTTTATTGGCCACGCAGTCTAGCACGCTGGTATCGGTTTCGTGGCCGATACCGGTCCAGACCGGATAGGGCAGGGCGGCAATCTTGCGGGCGATGGCTTCATTGTCCAGATAAAAAAGGTCCGTCTTGCTGCCCCCGCCGCGGATGATCACCACCAGATCCACGGTAAGCCGTTCAAGGGTTGCCAGGGCCCTGAGTACCGATTCTTCGGTGCGGTCTCCCTGGACCAGTGCGTCAGCCAAGCAAATTTTGAACCCGAACCCGGATAAACTAAGGGTTTTGACAAAATCATTGTAAGCGGCGCTGGAGGCGCTGGTGACCAGGCCGATGCGAAGGGGCAGGGTAGGGACGAGGAGCGCCTTATTGGGCTCCAACAGTCCTTCCTTGCACAGCCGGTCGATGATCTGCTTTTTCTTGATCTCCAAGGCCCCCAGGGCAAAGGCCGGGTCCGCATCGATGGCGTTCAGGCTCAGGCCGAACTTGGGGCTGTACTGCAGCGAGCATTTCAGCCCGATCAGGGTGCCGTTATCCAGATTCAGGGTAAGGTTGCACTCCCGAAACTTTTGCTGAATGCAGCACAGGTCCTTTGACCAGATCGTGCAGCGCATCTGGGCGCTGATTTGCCCCTGGGGGGAGGTTTCCACCAGATCGCAATAAAAAGAGCCGCCGCGTTCACGTCCCGAGGAGATTTCGGCTTTTACCCAGAAACATTTACCGATGGCCGGCTGGAGGATTTGCTGAATGCGTTGAGTGATCGCGCTGAGATTGAAAAAAGTCGGTTCTTGCATGCCGGCCTTAATGGGTTGTGCCTGAAGTTTTATGACTTTCAGTGTTTTAGCATGCTCCTGTTTTGATTTCTAAGGAAATGAAACGAGGCCAAGCAAATTACGGGGATCAGTATCAGATCAGGATCATATCCGTATCAAGGATGGAGATCCCGCTGGTTGCGGATTATGTCCGATAATCTTCGGTTATCGGACATAAAAATATTGATTTTTCGATCCTCAAACGGCAATGCCATCCCGCGTCCCTACGCCATGGGCACGGTCCAAGCCGATGCCTATTACGCCGGCATCGATGAGGGCCACCGGATCTTCCGTGATTACGAAGCCGGCAAAAACGATGAGTAGGGAGAATCCATGCTCGATCTCATCAAGGGCGGCCAACTTTTAACCCCCGGCGATCTTGAGCGCATCCGGAACCTGATCGATGCAGGCACGGCCGCGAACACCCGCAGGGCCTACGCCTCGGACTTATCCTATTTTTGGGCCTGGGCGCATTTAGCAGCCGGCCAGGCGCCGATTTATCCGGCGCCCGTGGCGCTGGTGCTGCGCTTTATCCTAGATCACACCGGGGCAATTGATGCGGGCCTCGATGCAACCCTGGTCGATGCGGGCATCAAGCGCCGGCTAGGGCCGCACGGGATCGCCACCGTGCGCCGCCGCATCGCGGCGCTGTCGGTGGCCCACGCGTTCCAGGGGATCGCAAAAGAGTTTAACCCTTGTGCGGCCGAACCGGTGCGCCTGCTGCTTGCCAAGGCCCGGCGCGTGGCGGTCAAGGCCGGTTGGCGGCCGGCCAAGAAAAAGGCCGCCACCCTGGACCTGCTTTACCCCATGCTCAACATCTGCCGGCCGGATAAGCTGCTCGATCTCCGCGACCGGGCGCTTTTGTTTTTTGCCTGGGCTTCGGGCGGCCGCCGGCGCTCCGAGGTGGCCGAGGCCCGCGCCGAAAACTTAACGCGGGTACCCGATGGCTTTATCTACCATCTGGAGCACTCCAAGACCGACCAGGAGGGGCGGGGGGTGGACGTGCCGCTCCTGGGCCGCGCCGCCGAAGCAATGAGTGCGTGGCTTTCGGCCGCCGGCATCGAGGCCGGCCCGATCTTCCGGGCTGTCGGCAAGGGTGGCCGAGTTTACGGGGAGGGAATCCGACCGAAAACGGTTGCCCGGATCGCGCAGCGCCGGGCCTTGCTGGCCGGTTTGGATCCCATCCTTTTTGGTGGCCATAGCCTGCGTAGCGGCTTTGTTACCGAGGCCGGCATGCAGGGCAATCCCTTGGGGGATATCATGGCCATGAGTGGACATAAGACTGTTGCGGTGGTCAATGGTTATTACCAGGCAGGAAATGCTTTGAATAATGCGGCGGCCAAGCTGGGGTAACCCCAACATTCGTGTAATCAAGTGCCATCTGGCTTAGCGGGTCAATAATCAATATCGCTTTTAAAAGTATTCCGAAGAAAATAAAAGACTTGGGCATTGTATTTAGTGCTCATCTGTATCCGCCTGAATATTTAATGGTTCAAATGAACCCGCGTTGTTAAAATGTTGGGGTTGGGCCAACAAATTCGCACCAGACCTTGACACTGCGGGCAGTCTTTAACTATACAGTATTTTTTGGTCTTGTGACCGGCTGGCCGGTTTCCTGAATGGATTTTGTTGAAAACGGTGTCAAAACCTCCACTGTGGCTCAAAGCAAATATCGAGCAAAGAGGTAGAAATTCGGCGCTTATTCGATCTTGAAAAGGTGAATGGGACAATGTTCGGCAAAAGCTTGGAAGAAAAAAGAGAGTACATCGCCAAGGTAGCGGGCGATGTGTTTTATGCTAAAGGTTTCAAAGAATCATCGCTGCAAGATGTTTCAGTCAAAGGAAATATCAGCAAGGCTGGCATCTATCACTATTTCAAGACCAAAGAAGACATCTTGCTATATATTCTTCTAAAAAATACGGAGCGGGGTATCGACGCTCTCAATACCTGTCTTGAAAAATGTGAAGAACGTCAATTAGATCATGTAGACACATTTAAGGAGATAATCAGAACCTACGCCAATTACCTCCTTAACAACAGAAAAGTGAGTTTGCTGGTTCTTCGTGAACGTCATCAGCTATCCGGAAAAAACAGAAGCCTCATAGTGGAAAAGGAAAGAGCTGTTTTTAATTTTCTTAAAGAGCAGCTTGGCCGGATGCCCTGCCTTAAATCGGGTATCAACGTCAATCTAATTGTGTTTCAAATCATGTCCATGATCCATTGGATGGGCTACTGGTTTGATGAAAAGGGGCCGCTGAAAAGAGCCCAGGCCATCGATCAAACCATAAGCATCCAGTTCGATGGCATGTTGGATAAAGGCAAGTAGCAGTGTTATTAGCTGAGTTTTGCATGAAAATTAAAAAGATCTAATTTTTCCTGTCAGGGATAGGCTGCGGATGAATTAGACTGCGGCAATCCATCTCTAAAACGCCATGCCAAGCAGCTTTCCAAAGATACATCGGAAACGCTCCTCATTGAATCAGCCTTAGGGCGTGCATTTTATCCATCCCGGCTTCGGGCTACCTTTGTCCGATCTTCTGCCGTAGTTGATGGCAGCGTTGGTCTCAAACAACTCACCATTCCTGCTGACGTTTTTTGGGGGTAAAAAATATTTATTGACAAGCAAAGGCAGAGTCGCTAAGGCTAATAAAAGACCGGCCAGCCGGTCGAAAAACATCCGGCCATTCGGACGGATTCAACTGTACTTGCTTATTCTGAACCATTTCTAACAGAAAGCCTATTGATGTCCGCAGAGAGGTCACAAGAGCGTAAAGATTATATCGGCACCATTGCTGGGGGAATCTTTTACGAAAAGGGTTTTAAGGCGTCCTCTTTGAAGGACATTGCATTAAAGGGGGGAATCAGCAAGGCCGGCATTTATCATTATTATAAAACCAAGGAAGAGATATTATTATATATTTTGCTCAAAAATACTGAAGACGGCGTTAAGGCGCTAAGGCAGGTGTTAAGGCAAAGCAAAGCCCTGCGGTTAGGCCCTCGAAAATCATTCGAGGGACTTATCAGAGCCTATGCGGCTCACCTTCTGAAAAGCCGAAAAATAAGCCTTCTCGTACTTCGAGAGCGGCATCAGCTGGCCGGCGAATACCGAAATATACTGCGCGAGCAAGAAAAGAGTGTCTTTCGTCTGATTAGAGATCAGCTTGCGAACATACCGAATACCAATAAGCACCTAAACTTAAATCTCGTGTCCTTTCAGATCATGTCCATGATCCACTGGATGGGGTATTGGTTTGATGCCAGGGGCTTGCTTTCCCAGGCTGCGGCGATTGATCAGACGATTATGGTCATTTTTAACGGGATGCTGGAAAAAAACATATAGGGGAAGTCATTGATGTCCGGGTTGGTTCTTGAAAACATAACACTTGAATTTGGCGGACTGAAGGTTTTGGATCAAGTAAGCCTTAAAGTGCCACAAAGTGAAATTCATACGATCATAGGCCCCAATGGCGCCGGCAAGACATCTCTTCTGAATTGTATCAGCGGTTATTACAGGCCACAGCGGGGAAGAATTACTTTCGGTGGGTTTGATTTGGGAATAATGCCCATTTATCAACGCGCCCGACATGGAATAGCCCGCACATTTCAAAACATTGAACTTTTTAACGGATTAACCGCCTTGGAAAATCTGTTAGCCGCGCGCCACGTCCATTTTAAGGCTCGATCTCTACAGGCCGCCGTCCACTATGGGTTTTCACGTCAAGAGGAAGTTCGCAACAGGGCATATGTCGAACATATTTTGGATTTTCTTGAAATCAAGCCGGAAAGAAAAAAAGTGGTGGGTTCATTGCCATATGGCGTCCGCAAGCGCGTGGAATTGGGGCGTGCGCTGGCGATAGAGCCATCGATATTACTTCTGGACGAACCGATGTCCGGCATGAATGTGGAAGAGAAGGAGGATATGGCCAGATTTATCATAGATATTTATGAAGAGAAACAAATACCCATCATTCTGATTGAGCATGACATGGGCGTAGTGATGGATATATCGGATCGTGTCACTGTTTTGGATTTTGGCAAGGTTATCGCGGAGGGACCGCCGGATACGATCACGAAAAATGAAAAAGTGATCAATGCATACTTAGGACAGTAGAAGTGGTTTCGAAACAATCGATTTGATTTAGGATCCCCGCCCGAAGATGCCGTCGGCGGCAAGATCGGTCCGGCATTAGGTTTCAAAGCCACTTATAGCTGGAAGGAACCACGCAGCATGAAAGATATGGATACCTTACCAAAGCTACTTGTACGGCAATACGAGAAATGGCCCGATCATGTGGCCATGAGGAAAAAAGATCATGGGATTTGGAAAGAATACACCTGGTGCGACAGTTACGAAAATGTGCGCTGCCTGTCATTATGCTTTCTCGCCCTCGGTTTGCAGCGCGGCGACAAAGTCGCAATCATCGGAGAAAATGAGCCCCAGTGGTTTTGGGCGGAATTTGCCGCGCAAGCAATCGGGGGCATTATGGTCGGCATTTACACCGACATGGTTCCGGTCCAGGTCGAATTCATGTTCAGCCATTCAGATGCCTGCATTGCTGTGGCCAACGACCAGGAACAGGTTGATAAATTCCTGGAAATCAAGGACAGGCTTCCGGCGCTGAAAAAAATCATATACTGGGATACGCGGGGACTGCGTCATTATGACGATCCGCTGTTGTTGTCCTATGGCGACGCCATTGAACTGGGCAAAGTTTACGAAAAAGCGCATCCGGATGCATTCGAGCGGAACGTACAAAAGGGCGTCGCCGATGATATCGCCGCGCTGTACTACACATCAGGCACCTCAGGAGCACCCAAGGCGGGCAGGGTTTCCCACCGGGCCATCATCAGTTCGGGAAGATCCTTTCTTGATTATAACTTTCTGACCCGCCGGGACAATCTGTTTTCCTATTTGCCTGCCGCGTGGATTGGAGAAGGCATGTTTGGCACCTCGGCCCACCTGGTCGGTGGGGTCATCCTCAATTTTGCCGAAGAACCGGAAACGGTTCAGCAGGATATGAGAGAGATCGGGCCGCACGTTGTGTCATATGGACCGCGTCAATGGGAAGATATGGCAGGCATGATCCAGGTCAAAATTCGGGAGGCGGCCTTTATTAACCGGTTCCTGTACCGGCAATTTCTTAAAGTCGGTTACAAGAGAGGGGCGCTGGCCGAACAAGGGGCACGGGGCAGTTGGTTGATGCAGATTCTGATCGCTTTGGGCGATTTGCTCATATTCCATCCGTTGCGTGAAAACCTGGGGTTGAAGAAATGCCGTATTGCAACAACCGGAAGCTCGGCCATGAGTGTAGATACGTTTCGTTTCTGGAGCGCCCTCGGCCTTCGACTTAAGCAGGTCTATGGGAGCACTGAGGCCGGTTTTGTCGCCGGGCACCGCTCGGAGGAGATCTATTTTGAATCGCTGGGCAATGTGAGTACCTCGGCGCAAGTGATGATCTCGGAAGATCAGGAAATTCTGGTCCAGGGGCCTCAAATATTTTCTGGCTACCACAAAGATCCCGAAAAGACGGCCGAAACACTTCGAGACGGCTGGGTTCACACCGGCGATGCCGGATTTATCGATCAAAAGAACCACCTGGTATTCCTTGACCGGTTAAAGGATTTAAACACCCTTGCCGGCGGCATAAAGTATGCGCCCCAGTATATAGAGGGGCGTCTGCGTTTCAGTCCCTACATCAAAGACGCCATGGTTCTCGGCGGTGAAAACAGAGCCTATATCGCACTCGTCGTTATCATCGATTTCGATAACGTCGGCAAGTGGGCTGAAGAAAATCATCTCAATTATACGACATTCGCCGACCTTTCTCAAAAAGACGAGGTGGCCCAGCTGATCAGCCAGGATATCCAACGCGTCAATGAGGGCTTCCCAAAAGAAACGCAGGTGAAAAAGTATGTGCTGCTCTACAAGGAGTTCGACCCGGATGAAGAGGAATTGACGCGAACCCGAAAGATCCGGAGATCCTTCATGGAGGAGCGCTATAAAGAGCTGTTTGAAGCCATTTACCGGGGCGAATCCGGCGTGGACGTTGAAACAACGGTTAAGTATCGAGACGGTCGACAGGCCTTGATGAAAACGCACGTAAAAATTTGGACCCCTTTTACGGAGTAGCCATGATCAACTTCATCCAACTGCTGACAATCGGTCTGTCGGTGGGATGCATTTACGGATTGATCGCCTTGGGATTTGTTCTGATTTACAAGTCATCCCAGATATTCAATTTTGCCCAGGGTGAAATGGTGATGATCAGCGCATTTCTCGCTTGGTCTATTTTAGTACAGCTCGGCGCACCGTTATGGCTTGGCGCAATATTGGTCTTCATCATTGTCGGCACGGCAGGATACGGTCTGGAACGCTTCCCCCTGCGCAAAATGATCGGGCAACCCATTCTGGCGACGATTATGGTAACCATGGGAATTGCCGTCTTCCTGCGAGGGCTGTCAATTTTATTGTGGGCAAACAATATCGGCATAAAATTCCCGCCGATAGTTACCGAGAAGACCATTACCATTTTCGGCATTCCCTTTTCGAATATTCTTGTCGGTAGCCTCCTGATCGTCCTGCTGTTGGTTGTCTTGCTGAGCTTGTTTTTTAACTACTCACGAACCGGCCTTTATATGCGCGCAGCGGCCGAGAATCATCAGCTGGCTCAAAGCATGGGCATACGCGTGACGCGCGCGATCGCCCAATCTTGGGCGATCGCGGCCATTGTTTCCGCGGTTGGCGGTTTTCTTCTCGGCTATCTAAGGGGCATCGATTCGGGTTTGTCTCAAATCGGCCTTGTCGCCATGGCGGCGGCGCTGGTCGGTGGACTGGAGTCATTCAAAGGGGCTGTATTGGGCGGCGTGATTATCGGTGTCGCTGAAACCTTTACGGGGTTTTATATCGGGCATGGCTTAAAAGAGGTGATCCCCTTTATCCTCATGGTTTTTGTCCTTATCTACAAGCCCTATGGTCTCTTCGGGCTGAAAAGAATAGAAAGAGTGTAATCATGAGAAGATCGTCCGGCGTATTCGACACCTCCTATCTGCAGGATATGATGGTCTTCAGGACAAAACACCATCGTATCGGCCTGGTTGGTTTAACGGCCGCTTTTTTAATGCTACCGTTATTCTGCGGCCAGTTCTGGCTGACGTTTATCAGCACGGCGGCAGTGACGGTGATCGCGCTTCAGGGGTTGAACATATTAAGCGGATACTGCGGCCAGATATCCATCGGGCATACGGCTTTCATGGCGGTGGGCGCCTATACGACAGCAATTCTTGCAGGTCGGTTCAGTGTGCCGTTTTGGCTCTGCCTGCCGGTTTCCGGGTTATCCGCGGGCATGGTGGGAATCCTTTTCGGCCTGCCTTCGTTGAGGGTGAAGGGATATTACCTTGCCCTGACGACCATCGCAGCCCAGTTCATTATCATCTATCTGATCAAAAATCCTTTCCCGGAAATTACCGGCGGCGCCATCGCCCTAAACGTTCCTGAAGTGACCTTGGGCGGATTTGTGTTCGAGTCCGAAGCCCACTTTTACTATCTCATTTTGGTACTGACCCTTTTGATGACATTCGGTTCAAAAAGCATCATGCGCAGCCATGTTGGTCGAGGATTTATCGCCATACGGGATAATGATATCGCCGCCGAAGCAATGGGGATAAACCCATATCGATATAAGCTAAAGGCTTTTTTCATCGGATGTTTTTACGCCGGTGTATCGGGGTCCGTATGGGCCGCCTATGCGCGGGTTATTTCCCCTGACGATTTCACCCTAACAAACTCCATCTGGCAGATGGGGATGCTGATTGTCGGTGGTTTGGGAAGTACCCTGGGTCCCTTTTTCGGCGCTATTTTTATCAATCTGCTCAATGAAATTTGTGTGGTTTCCGGACCGTTGATCACCTCGTGGATTCCTCAAATGGGTGCACAGCTGTCAGCCGCAATGGTGGAGATGACGTTCGGAATTACCATTGTGTTGTTCCTGGTTTACGAACCACGCGGTATCGCCCACAGGTGGGAGATATTGAAAGAGTCCTATCGGTTGTGGCCTTTTTCATATTGAAACTCACATTAATAGCCGAACCAAAGGAGGTATGGGATGAAAGCACGAAGAGTGTTTGCCATTGTTGCGATGGGTATTGTGTTGGTGGCGGTATGTGCCGGGGGGGCCCCGGCCGGAAAGAAAGGTCCGGTGCATTTTGTCTACGTCACGGATTTGACCGGTCCGGCCCATGCGCAAGCCGCACCGCTGGGTTGGGCGGTGGAAGACTATCTGAATTGGCGCAATCAGCAAGGAGGTATTGACGGACACCCGGCCAAGGTCAGTCTCGTCGATACCAAGTATACCCTTCCGTTGATGCGAACGGCTTACGCACGGGTCAAGGGAGACAAATTTACGACCATTTCCTTCGATTCGCTCTCCGGCGGCATCGAGGCGCTCAAAAGCGAATTTGCCAAGGATAAAGTACCGGTCCTCATGTGCACCGGCCATGGACCGGCGCTTTACCCCGTGTCCTGGGTGGTGTCCATGATGCCGCCATACGACGATACGCTGTGCACCATGGCGGATTGGATCATGGCCAACTGGAAGCAAAAGCGCAAACCAAGACTATCCCTTCTTCTTGGGGATTATGCGTCGGGGCGTTCGCCGGAGCTGGCGAAATGGTATTGTGAAAAAAAGGGCATTGAAATTGTCGGTGTCGAGTACTGCCCGCTCCAGCCTACCGACACCAGCGATTTACTTGTCCGCATACGCGATAGCGCCCCTGATTTTATCTATGATACACTCATGCCCGGCCAGATAAAGGTGGTCTTGCGCGACCGACTGAAGCTGGGTATTACTACCCCGCAGGTTAATTTTGTTTTCAATTCCTATCTCGTTGCTCAAACGGTCCCGCCCGAAGCATATGACGGATACATGGGGTTCCAGCTCGCCTCATCATGGTGGGAAAAGAATGTCCCTGGAGTTCAGCTGGCCTACACGCTTTATGCCAAGCGAGGTCCCGTGCCTCCTTTTGCCTACATCGCTGCCGTGGGAGCCGCAATGGTTTGGGAAGAAGCAATAAAGAATGCGATCCGGGACGTGGGATACGAGCACTTAGACGGGCCGGCTATTCTGAATGGTTACCTGGGCATCAAAGATTTCACTGCCATGGGGTTATTCAAGAATGTAAGTTATACCAAGGATGATTTACGTGGAAGCAAATGGCTCAAGATATGCCAACTGCACAAAGACGGTACCGTATCCAATGTTACGGATTGGATGGAAGCGCCGTGGAACATAAAATTGAAGGCGGAGATGGATAAGTAAGTCATTTGGATCGTTCCAAGATAGATTCGATCCGTGTTGCATAGATCATGCTGTCTGGTGCCAAGGCCTGAAAGCGAAGCACGTCCTTGTCGGATCCAGTCGGCAATGTCAAAACGAATCACAAACAGACATGGAGGAAAGAATGGCAAAATTAACATTTGATTCCGTGAACCCCGGGGATGTTCTTCCCCCCTTCAGCCGGCCGGTAAACCAGGCGTCGTTCTGGAAATATGCAGTGGCCTCTTTTGATTACAACCCGGTGCACAATGATCCAGAATGGGTCAAGACGGCGCAGCCTTTTAAGATCCCCTATACCGTCGGCCACGGCATGATGACCATGTCGTTCATGACCTCCGTTGTGACCTCCTGGGCGATCCCGGATAACCTTCTCATCAGCACCATCACGACAAAATTTACACGCCCTGTGGAGCAAGGGTGGGAAGTGCAGTGTACCGGCGTTGTCTCGGAAAAACACTATATTACAAAAGGCAAAAATTTCGTCATCATTGAGGTGAAGGCCGAAAATCAGAACGGTGACCTGTTGGGCATCGGGGACTTTAAGGTCGTTTTCCCGGACTGATGGTGGTTGAGATGGGCCGCCGTTTCGAAATTAACAGTATAAGAAAGGATGTTTCAGATGAGTCATGCAGAATTGGCTAAATTTTTTAGAACTGAAAAGCAGCATAAATTTAGCACCGACTTTTTCACGGATGCTGAAAATTATGAAGTTTGGGACCAAATCGATTTTTCCAGTTTAAAAGAAGTCGTAGGAGAGAACACCTTTGATATCAAAGCCGAGGATGTTATTTTTTACGCAGAAGCGGTCCAAGATGATAATCCGTTAATGGTCGACGAAGTATACGCCAAGAAATCATCCTACAGCGGATTGGTCGTACACCCGATGTTTGTGACCACGATCTGTTTCTGGTGTGTCGGAGTGGCCGGCAAGGGCAACTGGATCAGGACGCCCGGCGCCCGGAATCCGGGTCAGAAGCTTGAAATATATGAATACTTCAAGGTCGGCGAAACGATTCATGTCAAGATGAAGCCGCATGATCGCTACATTAAGCGTGGCAAATGCTATCTCACCTATCAGATGAATGCTTATAACCAGAACGATGTTTTAAAATGTTCAATGTATGCGACCTTGATTCTGCCGCGCACCCTTGAAGATATTCGCAGCTTCCTCAAGGGAATTCGGGGACTGAAGGACTAACCGGCGATACCAGTTTTTGTCATTTTAAAGGAATGATCTGAATGAAACCGCGTGCGTTGCACGCGGTTTTGAACTCAGCAGCTTCGTCAGAAAGGTCGGCAGAACGGTCGCCGATTTGAAGCAAAACGTCAGCGGACCGGAGTTTCAACATGTTGAAACTAAATAGCATTGAGGTCAGGTACGCCAAGGTAATGCTCGTGTTGAAGGGCATCAGCCTGGAAGTCCCGCAAGGCGCCATCATCGCCATGCTCGGGGCTAACGGCGCCGGCAAGACGACCACCTTAAAAGCCATATCGGGGTTACTCAGAACCGAAGAGGGGGCGGTCACCGACGGCAGCGTTGAATTCAATGGTGAAGTTCTCCACAAGCACAATCCGGAAGATATCGCACGCAAGGGTATCATTCAGGTGATGGAGGGCGGCCATGTTCTCGAGCACCTGACGGTCGAGGAGAATTTGATGGCCGGTGCGGCCGTCATCCCATCGCGGCGTATCATGTTGAAAGATCTGGAAATGGTTTATGGGTACTTTCCAAAGCTGGCCGATCTGCGCAAAGCTACGAGCGGATACCTGTCCGGCGGAGAGCGGCAGATGATCGGCATCGGCCGGGCATTGATGGCACACCCTAAACTCATCCTGCTCGACGAGCCATCCCTCGGGCTGGCGCCTCTTTTGGTGGAGACCATTTTCAGCATTATCCAAGAGATCAATAAGGCCGAAAAGACCTCGGTTCTGCTCGTTGAACAGAATGCCCGGGCCGCACTGTCCGTGGCGCAGTATGGTTATGTCATTGAAAACGGGCGGGTGGTGCTCGACGGGCCTGCGGCGGCACTCAGGGAAAATGAGGATATTAAAGAATTCTACCTCGGGCTGTCGGCCGTCGGTAAAAAAAAGAGCTATCGTGACGTAAAGCACTACAAGCGTCGCAAGCGTTGGCTCTGAAAAATAAGGAAGTGAATTGATGCTTGAAGAGTATTTTGGCTTGAACGGCAAAGTGGCAATGGTCACCGGCGCCAGCCGCGGGTTGGGGCGGGCGATGGCCGTGGGTTTGGCTGAAGCGGGGGCCGATGTTATAGTGGTCGGCCGCGACGAGAAGCGTCTGGCGCAGACGGCCTCGGAAATTGGATTGTTGGGCCGAAAAGTGTTGATCACACAAGCGGACATAGGAAACGCTAAAGAGGTAAAAGCGGCAGTCGGCAACGGCGTCGGATGTTTCGGTAAGATCGATATCCTGATCAACAATGCCGGTATTTCAGGGCCGCTGAAGCCTTTTTCGGATTATACGGCGCATGAGTGGACATCGATCGTCAATACCAACCTTTACGGCATTTTGAACTGCACACAGCACGTTTCGGCGTGCATGATCAAGGCCGGCGGCGGGAAAATCATTCACATCGCCTCGGTATTGGGAACTATCGGCAGTTACTATTCATCTGTTTACAGCATGACCAAGGCAGCGGTTATTCAGATGACCAAAAATTTGGCGCTGGAATGGGCTCGCTACAACATCCATGTGAATACCATCGCTCCAGGGGCTTTTGACACCGACATGATCCAGGACCAAATAGACCATCCAAAGGCAAAAGAAGCGCTTCTCAGGATTATCCCGCTCAGACGGCTAGGGGTGCCCAAAGAGATGGTTGGCCTGGCAATCTTATTGGCCTCGCCGGCGGCAAGCTACATAACGGGGAGCGTTTTTCCGATAGACGGCGGGTTTTCGACTTCAAAAATGTAACTATCAGCCGGTTTCCCCGCAGTCTGGCTTTGTTTTTCTATTTTCCTCCAAACACGTCGAGATGAGGAGGCCTCACCATGGGTTTATACGATTTAACCTTGTATGACATTATTGGCCGCAATGCCCGCTTGTACGCGGACAAGTCGGCCTGGCTGAGTGCCGACGAGAACTGCTCAATGACTTTTGGCGGTTTCAAGGCCGCGGTGGATCGGATGGCGGCCGGATTGCTGTCGGCCGGGGTGGCCAAGGGCGACCGCGTCGGCGTCATCGGCAAGAACTGCTTGTCCTATTTTGTCCTCTACGGCGCGGCAGCGGCCCTGGGCGCCATACTAGTGCCGGTCAACTGGCGCCTGTCGGCCGACGAGATGGCTTACAACCTTAACGATACCCAGGTGCGGCTGGTGTTGGCCGACGACGAAGACCCGGCCTCGATGACTCAGGTTCGCAAGCAATTGGGCGACGGTATTCAATTTTATAATTTAAAGGACCCCAAAGGTGCCTTTGCGCCCCTGCCCGAGCCACATGTGCCGCCGGATGGTCTCTGTCTGCCTCCGGTGGCCTCGGACGACGGACTGATCATCATTCATACGGCGGCTGTTTCGGGCCATCCTCGCGGGGCCTTGCTCAGCCACGCCAATCTGCTGTGCGCCAATGCGCAGGTGATGCACCAAGTCGGTCTGACGGCCGCCGATGTGCATCTCAATCCCCTGCCCGCATTTCACATCGCCGGTCTGGTCCTAGCCTTCTGCTGTTTCCATGCCGGGGCGCTTAATGTCAACATGCAAAAATTCGATCCGGCCCAGGCCGCTCGGCTCATTGCCCAGCACAAGGTCAGTTTGATGTTTGCCTTTGCGCCAATGATGCAGACCCTCTTGGCCCATGTGGATCAAACCGGCACCGACATCGGCTCGCTTAGGTCGGTGTTGGGGATCGATACGCCGAAGATTGTCGACCGGTATCAAACCTTGACCGGCGGCCGTTTTTACAGTCTCTTCGGGCAAACCGAAACCGCCCTGGTGGCGACCATGAGCCCCTTCAGCGAGCGGCCCGGTTCGGCCGGGCGTCCCATTGCCCTGGTGGACATTGAGTTGATGGATGACGAGGACCGGCCGGTGCCCGCAGGGCAGACCGGAGAGATCGTCATTCGCGGCCCGATGGTGTTCAAGGGCTATTGGGGGCTGGACGCGGACAATGCCCATACGTTTCGCAACGGCTGGCACCATACGGGTGATATGGGACGGTTCGACGAGGACGGATACTTGTGGTATGTGGCCCGCAAGGCAGAAAAGGAGTTGATCAAGCCGGGCGGTGAAAATGTCTATCCCGCCGAGGTGGAAAAGGTGATTTTGACCCACCCGGCGGTCGACGCTGTGGTGGTGTTCGGGGTCCCCGATCCCAAATGGACCGAGGGCATCAAAGCCCTGTGCTGCTTGAAACCGGGGCAAAAGCTCACGGCGTCGGAATTGAGCGAATTTGTCGGCGCCCGCATCGCCCGCTATAAGAAACCCCAATACGTTGAATTTGTGGAGATGCTGCCCTTATCGGCCGACGGCGTGGTGGATCGGGTCAAGGTCAAGCAGCAGTATGGCGGTCCTCAAAATTGATCCCCGATGGGTCAGGCGCGGCATTTTAAAAACAAAACCGGTGCAAAAAGTCCATGTGACCGGCCGTTTCAACCAGGGGCCATTTGTATCATTCAAGAAGCAGTCGAGAATTCATGTGAAGCCCTAAACGGCCATAGCGGTAAAAAAGCTTGCCCTTAAAACCGCCGGGGCACCACAAGCCGCCACAATCCCGATGTCGTTTGCAAGATCCGTTAAGGCTTCTATTCGCTGGCGTTTTGAAGATCTATCAAGTCGCTCCCGGCCTTCAGGATCAGTGAAATTTTTTTGAACCTCGATGGTGCGCTCAGCCTGCCAGGGTTTTTTGCTCAGACTGGAGTTTCGGAGATAAACTGCAACGAGGGACGCAAACCCACGCCAGGTGGGGTTTCAGGGCTCTATTTGCTGTAAGACCCCACCAGCGGCCACGTAATGCCCGAACACCGATAGGACTTCAGCCTGGGTCTTACTGGGGGTCTCGATGCGGCGTTCCGGCTTGCGGGCTCCTTTCTTCAGGGTCAGCGTTTGATGTAACCTTCCTATGTCTTCCATGACGTCGGCGGCGGTACGCTTCAAACCCGCCGCCGCAAGTCTGAGTTCGATCCTGCGCAGATAGGTCATGGCCACCACGCAGGTGAATAGGTGGCACCTTATTTTGCTATCCGTCCAGTGGCGCACAGGACTCACTCCCACGAGGTCGTCGTCCTTACTCATACGAAAACGATCCTCGACCTGCAAACGATCAAGACTGGCTTGTACGATATCCTCTGTCATCCAGTCCATGTTGTCGGTGATGATGATGTTCTTGCCGAACATGGATTGCTTGCGTTCGACCAAATAGGCGTTTTTACGGAAACTCATTGTATTGGGCGCTGAGCCTTCGCCGGGGGCTTCAGGGTCGGGGGGCGTTACGTCATCGCCGCCGCCCCCGGTTGGGTCCCCTCCAGTTGCCCCATGGCTCCTTCCGGGAACCCAACCGGGGCAACGTGCAAGGGGCTGTCTCGCTTCTACATTTGAGTTTGTCAGTTTAAGTTATTCCGCCTGGTCTCGGATTCTTTTTTGCTCCTGGTGCTTGGCCGTCAGTATCGAGCTGAAAAGTGCATGGGCACTCTCGTATGGTTCGTCAATGGTTTCTCTCAGCACCATTGTAATTGCTTCCGACGGGCACCCGCTGGCGCAAAGTCCGCAGCCCACACACCGTTCTTTATCGGCGACTGCAATGTCATCGACCTGTATCGCTTCGACTGGACACCTTTCCAAACACATTTCACATGCCGTACAAAGATCCGCGCTGATCACCGGCTCAAAGAGTGCGTTTAGATACTTTTTCTTGTCGTGACCTTTTTGAACGATCCCTTTCAGAGACGCGCAGCAGCATGAACAACAGTTACATATATTGGAAAGATGCTTTGCATTGGCACCGGCATGAACAAGCCCGGCATCATCGGCCTTTTTTACAATGGCGACCGCTTCGTCAGCCGTAATGGCCCTTCCTATCCCGCTGTTTATGTAATACTCAGCCGCGGCCCCGAAACTGAGACACGTCTCCATTGGTTTGTCACAGCCATGGTTAAGGAGTTTTGCCTCCTTGCGACAAACGCATTCAGAGACTGCAATCACGCGCGCCGAGCGAATATCTTCTTCGATCTTCTGGTAAGGGTAGAGGGCGATGCCGGGATCGATATATTTCTGGATCGGAACGACCTTGAATCCGGGAATATTGCTGAATCCCATTTCAGTTTGGTAAGCTTCATCGTAATATTGCTTAAACAGCCGGGCCAGATCCTTATCAAGGCGCTTGACCGAATATTCATACAACCCGATCATGAAGGGAATCGCATTGTAACACACTTTGCCATCGTGATAGGTGCGGAACACCAATCCCTTTATCGCCATGTCGGAAAGCTTTTCGGCAAGTTCTACCTCATTTGCTTGCATACGAGCGGCAATAACATAAAGCTCCTCGGGTTTGGGCTGGAGCATCAAGAAGATAGATGCCTCTTCAGGATCGTAGAGGCGTTTTAATATTTCCAATTCCACACCGGATTCGGTCTGGGGGTAGCCCAGGGGAAACCGGTCCAGATAACGCTGTAGTTTTAGGTAGACCGAATCAGCCATGTTGGCTCCTGTTTTAAAAGGTTAGTTCAAACGGACGGATAGTACAATTTCAATTACAACTATGCAAATGGCCGGCAACCATTTGTCTGAGCATTTTCTTTACTACTTTGTTGAGCGCATTACGCGGCAAAGCATCGATGATTTCCAGGCGTTCAGGATGCTTATAAATGGCGACGCCTTTTTCCTTGAAGAGGTTCGTAATTTCTTCCAGTGTAACAGTTTGGCCGGGAATGGTTGCCACGAAAAGGCATAGTTTTTCACCTAACCTTCGATCAGGATATCCCACTGCTGCAACTTCTTGTATTTTGGGATGATTGATGGCGATATTTTCAACTTCCTCGGGGCTGATGTTCTGGCCGCCTCGTATAATAAGGTCTTTCAGTCTTCCGTGAAAAAGAAATTTTTCCCTGCCTTCACCTTCGATGGAAAAAAGATCGCCGGAACAATAAAAGCCCTCTTCGTCAAACGCTTTTTCCGTAAGGTCCGGCCGTTTCCAATATCCAGCAAAGACCCCTGGTCCTTCGTATAGAAGTTCACCCGGGATGCCCGAATCTGAAATCTCGATCCGCGTCAAAGGGTCTACAATTTTAGTACGCGATGCCTTCAGCACCTTTTTACTGAATGGATTGGTTATGTTTTCCAAGCCACTCCATTGGATTTCACTGGCGCCGTATCTTGGAAAATAAACTGCCCTGTCTTCAGGATCCGACAAGAACAGTGTCGATGTTAAGATGCCGATCCCTTCATTCGATGCAAACTCGTTGACAATATCCATTCCATAGGCATCTCTGTATTTTTTGACCAACCATGTTTGAAGGGGCGAACCGCCGGTGGCGAGCACTTTCAAAGATGATTTGTCAATGGCCGACCATTGAGGCAAATTGTCCAGCATGGTCAACAAAGAGGGCGGGGCCATGGTATAATAAATTCTTTCATCAGTTATTTGCTTTAGATAGGTTGCCGCATCAAATGGGTGATGCAGGACGAGTTTGCCTCCATTGAATATCCAGGTCATAAAAGCAGCGCCTATTCCTGCCATGTTGATCATTGGAAAGGTGGCCAGCAATGTGCATTTGGGTGGTAATTGGCAAATGACGGTATTCAATGCGCCGGTCACGATCCAGTTGTTGTGAGTTCGAGGTACGCCTTTGGGTTCGGCCTCGGTACCGGATGTCCAGCAAATGGAAAACACCTCATCGGCCTGTGGACGTTTACCATCCAAATAATCTTGAGAATAGCCTTCCTCACACGGATTTGTCAGCAACGCTTCAAAATCGATTACCCCGCTTGGACGTTCTGCTGTACCCACTGCAATTATCCAGCGCAGATGCGGAAATTCCGGCTGCAACTCGGTGATCATTTCAATATGGTTGAAATTGTTAAAGACAACGGGACCTATGTAGGCAACGGGAGCACACATTTTAAAGATATGCTTTGCTTCATGTTTGCGGTAGGCAACACCCATTGGAGTTACAATTGCCCCGATCCGAGCTGCAGATAGATAGACAATTACAAGCTCGGCGATATTGGGAAGTTGAACGGCAATGATGTCATCTTTTTTGATGCCCATCTGAAGAAAGTGTGAAGCCACTCGATCTACCTGCTCCAGCAAGTTTTCGTAACCGATCCTTTTGGGGGTGCCACCGACAAGGTCCGCCCTGTTGACAGGATCAACAAGCGCCTCGGACTTTAGATGGTTGGCCGCATGTTGTTTCAGCATGTCCAAAATCGTTAATTCTCGCCATACACCTTCGCGGGTAAAATGTTTTGTTTTGCTTTCAGGAAATAAAAACATGGGAAGTTCTCCTCCTGTGCATCCGCTTAGTTCCGTTCAGGGTTGAATATCGGTGAAAAAAGTGACGCTTGAGGTGCATGTTGCAGTTAATTTAATACCCGCCCGGTTACCCCCCATCTGGTCATCAGGGCGATTGGGCTGTGCCCCATCAGGGATGTATGATAAAGGCTGCCAAATCGGCTGGCCGGCCGAAAACCGGCCGATTGGCCGGTTTCAAGAAGCATTACTTGGCAGCCGACATGTTGTCAAGGATATTTGTATGGAGAATTGGTTTCAAACCTTCCAGCGGGGTTTGAAGCCTCCGGCAGGCCGAAAGCTTCAACCGATGGCGCAGATGTCCATGCGATTTCTTTGGCAATGATAGATGCTTTGTAACCAACCGAAAGATCGACAATATTAATTCAAATGGCCCCTGCTGACATGAATGTTGGGATTACCCCAGGTAGCTGCGTACCCCCTGCCACTTCTGAAAATCGTCAGCGTTTAGTATTGTGTTGACTATAATTTACATAAAGGATATTAAAGTATCCAAAATACGGGGGGGTAATGGCAGGTTCAACACGATTTGATTTTTCAGTCATCCGCACGTTACGCCTGAAACGGGGTTTAACCGCTGAGGAGTTGGCCACGAAGGCCGGCATCACAAGGGCAACGGTCACGAAGATCGAGGGCGGCGTCGGGAATCCGACATTGGAAACCATCGAATCACTGAGCCGTGTTTTCCATCTAACAGCGAGTGAATTAATCCGGCTTGGAGAAGTTGCCCACTGTGAGCAGCCCACTGTCAAGAAATTCCGGCAAAAGGGGATCGAAGCATCACATATCTGGTTCCCCGATTTCGAGATTTTTCATGTTCAAGCCGAAAGTGGTGCACGGAAAATTGCGGAACCAGAGCAGCATGAGAACACAGCGGAAGTCTGCCTGGTGCTCTCAGGTAGAATAAAAATGTCCGTCGGTGGGCAGATTCATGAACTGGGACCAGGTATGGCCATACGATTCAAGGCCTTGCAGGAGCATCGGTTCGAAATCATCGAAACGGCTGAATTCTTTTTGATGCACCACAAATAGCGATGCCGTTTTATTTCTTAGCCCTTGACCATGGAGGCCATCGCGGCCGACAGTCTTGGTCTTTTTTGGGAGGGATGCCTATGAAACCGGAATTGAAAAATGCCCTGGAAAAGCTGGAAAGAGAGCTGCCTGATGTAATGGGCGCATTCCGCGGTTTGCAGGCGGCCGCGACAGGTGATGGCGTACTGGATGCAAAAACTAAAAAGCTCATGATGGTTGCGGTAACCGCCGCGCTACGCTGTGAGCCATGTATGCGAGAGCAGGTCAAAGGCGCACTGCAATTGGGCGCAAGTCGTGAGGAGATTCTGGAAGCCGCCGGTGTGGCAATCTTGATCGGAGGTGGCCCAACAGCAGCCTACTGCGCCTTATACCTGATGGACGAATTGAATTCCGCCACCGCTGGAGGTCAAAATGAAGTGTGATCGCTGTAAGAAGGAGATCACGCCCGGAGATGAACATGAAAATAACGGAGAAGCGCTTTGCGAGGATTGCTGCATGATTGCGCTCTCGCCCCTGAAGACCTGTGACCCATGGGCGGTATACAGCGCCAAGAATTTAGAAAAGAGTGCTGGAAAAAGTCACTTGCTGACGCCTATTCAATCACAGATGTTGAAGCTTCTCCAAGAAAACGGCGCCATGGAACCCAGACAACTGCTGGTCGAATTGGGCTCCGACTTGCAGTTAAAAGACCTGGAGCGCGAATTCGCCACGCTTCGGCATATGGAAAAGGTACGGGGTGAAAAAAAGGGAGACAAGGTCTTTTGGCGACTGTGGTAGCAAGGAGGCGTCATGAAGATAGCACCGGTTTTTGATGAAATTTACGAAAGATACCTTGCTGATATATCAGCCATTGATCTGAGCCTCGCAGGCAACCGCCTGGGTATAGAAATCGTTGGTGAAACAGCGATTATTCCTTTTTACGCGATCCCTCATCGTGTTTCCGGCAAGGGTATAATAAACCCACGAGACAAACGCCCCATTCATGCTGTGAGCGTCATTCTGTGCAAATACCTGCTGCTATGTCCCGATGAAGCACCTCCCGCTAGCAGCGAATGGGTTAAATATAACAACTTCAAGGATGCAGCACCCTTTGCGGGCGGCTTCAGGAACACTGCGGAACAGCCAATCGGCAAAGCTTTCGCTGGACATTTGGAGGACCTAAAAAAAGCATGCATGGCTCTGGGAGGCATCCCAGGTGAGGCACCGTTCAGATGTGATTTTGCCATCCGGTTCCCAGCACTTCCCAAATTAAATCTGCTGATGTTGTTCAATGATAAGGACGACGAGTTTTCAGCGAATTGTTCAATCTTGTTTGAAAAACATGCAGACGCCTATCTGGATATGGAATGCCTGGCCATGTTGGGCATGATGCTGGCAGTGTGGCTGAAAAATGGACCAGATTACAGTGCCGGTAACATTTAATGCTGCGTATTTCACAAACATGCAGAAATGAAGAGGAGAACACAATGGCTAAAACAAGGATGAACGAAAAAAAGAAGTGACCAAGGTGTTGAACCAGACCAGGGCCATGGAGTTGCATGCAATCAGCCAGTATATGAACCAGCACTATAACCTGGATGACATGGATTATGGTGAACTCGCCGCCAAAATCAAATTGATTGCCATTGACGAAATGCGCCACGCAGAAATGTTTGCCGAACGCATCAAAGAACTTGGTGGGGAGCCAACATCAGAATTGGCGGCAGAGGTGATGAAGGGTCAGGCTGTGGCAGGCATTTTCCCCTTTGATGCCAAGCTGGAGGACGATACAATTGATGACTATAACGAATACCTTCAGGCCTGCCGGGAAAACGGGGACAGCACGACCATGAAAATTTTCGAGACCGTGATCGATGAAGAGCAGATTCACATGAACTATTTTGACAACATAGGTGAGCACATAGAAAAGTTGGGAGACTCCTATTTGGCACGGATCGCAGGAACATCATCTGCAACCGGTCTTGGGAAGAGCGGATTTGTCGTCGGCTCGGGCGGAGAATAACAATAGCCTGCCCACTGGTAAGCTGAAGTAAAAGATACGAAGGGTTAACTGAACTAAACCAATTAACAAGGAGAGTAGAACGATAATGAAAAGCGACAAGAAAAAACTCACCACGAACGCCGGAGTTCCGGTACCGGACAACCAGAACGTCATGACCGCGGGCCCACGAGGCCCGCAGTTGTTACAGGATGTCTGGTATCTGGAAAAAATGGCCCATTTCGACCGAGAGGTTATTCCGGAACGGCGGATGCATGCCAAGGGCTCCGGTGCCTACGGCACCTTCACTGTTACCCACGACATCACCAAATACACCCGCGCCAAGATCTTTTCCAAGATCGGCAAGAAAACAGAGATGTTCTCGCGTTTTTCCACAGTGGCCGGAGAACGCGGTGCTGCCGACGCCGAACGCGACATCCGTGGTTTCGCGCTTAAATTCTACACCGAGGAAGGTAATTGGGATCTGGTGGGCAATAACACACCCGTCTTTTTTCTTCGCGACCCGCTCAAATTTCCGGACCTCAACCATGTCGTCCATCGTGACCCTCGCACCAACCTGCGCAGCGCTAAGAATAACTGGGATTTCTGGACATCCCTGCCCGAGGCATTGCATCAGGTGACTGTGGTCATGAGTGACCGCGGCATCCCGGCAAGCTTCCGTAACATGCATGGGTTCGGCAGCCACACCTTCAGCTTCATCAACGCCAAAAACGAGCGCTATTGGTGCAAGTTTCACTTCAGAACCCAACAGGGTATTAAAAATCTCACCGATGCGGAGGCTGAGGCTGTGATCGGCAAATGCCGTGAAAGCAATCAACGCGACCTCTACTACTCCATAGAGAAAGGCGATTTCCCGCGCTGGACCTTGTACGTCCAGATCATGACCGAAGAGCAGGCCGCCAAGCTCCCATACAATCCTTTTGATTTAACAAAGGTTTGGTACAAAAAGGATTACCCCCTTATCGAGGTGGGAGTCATGGAACTTAACAAAAATCCGGAGAACTACTTTGCAGAGGTGGAGCAGGCGGCCTTCAATCCGGCCAATGTGGTGCCGGGCATCAGCTTCTCACCCGACAAGATGCTCCAAGGCAGGCTCTTTTCCTACGGCGATACCCAGCGTTACCGGTTAGGGGTCAACCATCACCTCATTCCGGTGAACAAGTCCCGCTGCCCCTTCCACAGTTATCACCGCGACGGCCAAATGCGGGTGGACGGTAACCATGGCTCTACCCTCGGGTATGAGCCCAACAGCTATGGTGAGTGGCAGGAGCAGCCCGATTTTTCCGAGCCGCCTCTGGCACTGAGCGGGGCTGCGGCCCACTGGAACGCCCGCGAGGATGACAGCGATTACTATACCCAGCCGGGCAAGCTTTTTCGCCTGATGAGTAAAGAGCGCCAGGAGGCACTGTTTGGCAACACTGCTCGGGCTATGGACGATGCGCCGGAGATGATCAAAATCCGTCACATCGGCAACTGCCTAAAGGCAGACCCGGCATACGGCGAAGGGGTGGCCAAGGCCCTGGGTATTTCACTGAGCAAAGTTCCAGAATAAACAATTGTCAGCTAACAACCGATTCAGCGGACGGTACAAAGCACTGCCGCTGAATCGGAATGTTCAACTGGAAATTCAATGCTACAGAGAATTGATGTACTGATTATCGGCACGGACCCACCATGCCCAAGATGTGGTCTGCTTGAGGTCATGGTGAATGAAGTATCTCCGCCGCACCTTAAGATCGATTTTCAGCATTGTGACTTCAATTCACTGCAAGCCAAAGAACTGGCGCAGCGACTCTGCTGCAAAATCGGCACGGCTAAGCGGGGTAACCCCAATATTTGTGTCAACAGCCGCCATCCAGAAACCATTATAATAAATTCAATGTGATACAATACTTCAGTAAAGCTTAAAATCGATGATTGCATGAGATATTCAGACTGTTCAGATCTCTTATTTTCGCTGGGGTGCTTTGAAAATTGATATTGATCAGTTTTATCGGTAGAGCGTTGGCGGTTCATTGCACGAATGTTGGGATTACCCCAATACGAATTCAAAAGAGCGTCCCGCTACCGCTACCCCTTGTTATGATGCGAGTCCCCTATTTCTCCAAGTGCGTTAGTCGTGCACGCCGGGATTTGGGCGGAGGATGTGAGGCAACCCGCATTCCAACCGCGATACATCCTCCGGCTTTTGAAAACCGAACAGCTGCATGCACTCGCCCACGATCTGAACTATGGGAAGCGGGGACGGATCAGCAGCCGCGTTATCAAGGAGCAGAGGAATTCTTGCAGCAGCTTGACCTTAATCCTTGCTTTTATTGTGGCAGGCAAAGGAGATAAATCGTGTTGCCTTGGAATGTGATCTGGAGGGGAACAGCATCGAGCTTCAATTTATTGAGCATATTAGCCCCATAACCTCGGATAATGTCATCCTGTATGGTGAATATGTATTGGATGAAACGATGGTGAGGCTTTAGTTTAATTCCTTAGAGTGCATTTTCGCGCGAATGTTCGTGGTACCCTTAATAGCGGTCCTCATTGCCGAAGGCGAAGGCATCGTTTTCCAGGTAAAGGGTCAGAGTCTCGGATCTCTGCGCTTCCTGATCCCCGGCACGGGATTGTTGCGGCAGGAAAAAGATTAGGATCAGGATGACAGCAAGGAACGATTTTGTTTTCATCTCATTGCGGCTTTTCGTAAAAAAAGCTCCATATTTTCAGACACCCCATCAAGGACTGTCTCAGGGATGATTACGAAGGTCATCCAGCATCGTGGCCAAGGCTTTCTTTCTGTTGTGCGAGATGGAACCCAAAGCGGATCGGAAGGTCATACGGCGATAAATATCGGCAATTAGGTTCCCGTCACGTCTATTGCTGATCATGACGCGGCCGGTGGATATTGAGTCATATAGGAGAAAACCACAGGCGGGCAGGCTGTTACCGATATATACGACGGTCCTACGTTACGATATTTGGTGCTCACGGCTGTATTTTTCAGGCTGCAGGTGTTGCTTCACGTCATCGTTCCGATGGTTTTGCGAAAGCGGTTCAGCGAGATGGCGAAGAACACCGCCCCGATCACGGCCAGGGCAAGGAACTGCGGCCAGACCACGCCGAGGACGGCACCGCGGAAGAGAATGGACTGGCCGAGTGCGACGAAGTGCGTGCTCGGCATGGCCAGCATCACGTTTTGCACGAATTCGGGCATGCTCTCGCGAGGGGTAGAGCCGCCCGAAAGGAGTTGCAGTGGGAGCAGGATCAGTATCGCGAGCATCCCGAACTGCGGCATCGAGCGCGCCACCGTGGCCATTAATATCCCCATCGAGGTGGTGGCGAACAGGCACAGTGCGGCGCCGGCCAGGAACAGCGGCACCGAGCCTTCGACCGGCACGCGCAACACGCCCTGCACGACGAACACCAACGCGATGGCAGCGGCCAGCAGCACCACGAGGCCCATCGACCAGGTCTTGGCCAGCATGATCTCGGTTGGCGTGACCGGCATTGCCAGCAGATGCTCGATGGTGCCGTGCTCGCGCTCGCGGATGAGCGCGGCGCCGGCCAGGATGATCGACAGCATGATGACGTCGTTGATGATCTCATTGATCGCGCCGAACCAGGACTGCTCCAGGTTGGGGTTGAAGCGCACGCGCAACGCGAGATCCACCGGCGGTGCGGCGTTGCCGCGGTATCTCTGAACGAACTCGTTGATCTCCCCCATCACCATCTGCTGGATGTAGCCGCTGCCGGTAAAGGCCTGGGTCATGCGCGTGGCATCGACGTTGAGTTGGATCACCGGAGACTTGCCGGCCAGCACGTCTCGCTGGAAATCCGGCGGGATGTCCAGCGAAAAAGTGTAGTCGCCGGCATCCATACCGGCATCGATACCGGCCAGAGGGATCATTGCCGGCGGGTTGAAGCGCGGCGCATAGAAGGCCGAGGCGACGCGCGCCGACAGAGCCGAGCCATCCTCGTCCACGATGGCGATCGGGGCCTTGTGCAGCGTTTCCGGCATTGCCGTGGCTGCGACGTAGATCATCACCGTGAACATGAAGGCGATCAGCACGAGCATCATCGGGTCGCGGGCCAGGCTCCACAGTTCCTTGATACCCAGTCGGTAGATGGTGGCGGCATGAGGCATGTTCAGACCTCCTGTTTCTTCAGCAGTATAATGGAAAGGCCCAGGATCACCGGCACGGCCAGCAACAGCGGCCAGAGCGAGGTGTGCAGGCTGGGGAAGCCCAGTGCCTTGTTGAAAACGCCGCGGCTGATCGTCATGAAGTACGAGGCCGGGTAGATGCGGCCGATGAACGCGCCAAAGCCTTCCAGGGACGACACCGGATTGATCATGCCGGCAAACTGGATAGCCGGGATCATGGTGCCGATTATCGCTACGAACATCGCTGCGATCTGGCTGCGCGTGAAGGTGGAGGCGAACAGGCCGACACCGGTCGAAAAGATGATATATAGCAGGGCCGCCAGCGACAGCGTCAGGAAGCTGCCCTTGACCGGCACGTCGAAGACCGTGACGGCCAGCAGCGTCATCAGCCCGAAGTTGAGCAGCGCCAGCACGATGTAAGGTAGTTGCTTGCCGAGCAGAAACTCGCTACGAGTGACCGGGGTGACGTAGAGATTGATGATCGAACCCATCTCTTTCTCGCGCACCACCGACAGTGCGGTCAGCATCGCCGGGATCATCAGCAACAGCATCGGGATGATCGCCGGCACCATCGCCGGCAGGCTCTTGACGTCGGGGTTGTAGCGAAAGCGCGTCTCAATTGTGGCCGGGCTGGCCGCGGCGGACCGGCTGAGCCGGCGCGCCGCCGTGTCGAGCAACCAGCTTTGGTGTATGCCCTGCACGTAACCTAGCACGGTCTCGGCGCGCTGCGGCATGGAGCCGTCCACCCAGGCGCCTATCTGCACGGCATTGCCGCGCTGCATGTCACGCGCGAAGCGAGGCGGGATCTCGATGGCCAGCGTGATTTCGCCGGCGCCCATACGCCGGTCGAGGTCAGCGTAGTCGACAATCGGCGGACGTTCGACGAAGTAGCGCGATCCCGACAGGTTCAGCGCGTAGCTCTGGCTCAGCGTGGTCTGGTCGTAATCAAGTACGGCGTAAGTTAGGTTCTCCACGTCCAGGCTGATGCCATAGCCGACGACGAACATCAGGATGGCCGTTCCCAGCAACGCCATGGTGGCGCGCACCGGATCGTGCTTGAGTTCCAGCGTCTCACGCAGACTGTAGCTCCAGGCGCGGCCCAGGCTGAAGAGGCGCTTGCGCACCTTCATAGCAGCCGGCACGGCTGGCGCTGGCGCTTTCGCCTCGTCCGCCGGAGTCGCTTCGCTTGCGCCGGCGTCCTGAAGATAGCCGATAAAGGCCTCTTCCAACGTGGCGGCGCCGCGCTTGTTCACAAGCTCGGCAGGGACGTCGGTGGCTAGCACTCGGCCAGCGTGCATCAACGAGATGCGGTCGCAACGTCCGGCCTCGTTCATGAAGTGGGTGGAGATGAAGATCGTGACCTGATCGTTGCGCGCCAGGTCGATCATTAATTGCCAGAGGCTGTCGCGCGCGACGGGGTCCACCCCCGAGGTCGGTTCATCCAGGATCAGCAGTTGCGGTTTGTGTATCATTGCGACGGCCAGCGACAGGCGCTGGCGGATGCCCAGCGGCAGGTTGCCGGGCATGGCGTTCAGCGCTTCGCCCAGCCCGAAGCGCTGGACCATTTCGTCCACCCGGGCCGGGATGTCCGCTTCCGGCACCTGGAACAGGCGCGCGTGCAGCACCAGGTTCTGGAGCACCGACAGTTCCGAATAGAGTGAGAACGCCTGCGACATGTAGCCCACACGCCGGCGCGTGTCGATGTCTTTTGCATGGACTTCGCGCCCGAACAGATACGCTTGCCCCTCGCTGGGCGGCAGCAGGCCCGTCAGCATCTTCATGGTGGTGGATTTCCCGCAGCCGTTGGAGCCGAGAAAACCGAAGATCTCGCCTTTGCGGATGCCGAAATTGACGTGGTCAACGGCGACGAAATTGCCGAAGCGCATGGTGAGGTCCTTGGCCTCGATAGCCATTTCGGCGCCCTCCCCCCCGGTAAGCGGCGGGATCGTCACGTCCCGGTGATCGCGCCGTTTTTCCTCCGGCAGCAGGGCGATGAAGGCCGCGTCCAACGACTCGGCGCCGGTGCGTTCGAGCAGTTCGGCCGGCGTGCCGAAGGCCAGAACCTTTCCGGCATCCATGGCCACCAGCCAGTCGAAGCGCTGAGCTTCGTCCATGTAGGCGGTGGCCACGATCACGCTCATGCCGGAGCGCTCGGTGCGGATGCGTTTGATGAGGTCCCAGAACTGAGCGCGCGCCAAGGGATCGACGCCGGTAGTCGGCTCATCGAGGATCAGCAGGTCCGGGTCGTGGATCAGCGCACAGCACAGGCCCAGCTTCTGCTTCATGCCGCCGGAGAGCTTGCCGGCCGGGCGCGGCAGGAACGGGAACAGGCCGGTGCTGCGGGTCAGTTCGTCGATACGGCGGCGGCGCTCGGCGGCGTTGTGGCCGAAAAGGCGGCCGAAGAACTGCAGGTTCTCCTCCACCGACAAAGTCGGATAGAGGTTCTTGCCCAGTCCTTGCGGCATGTAGGCGATATGGGGACAGACGTTCTTGCGATGGCGCGCGCCGGCCATGTCGCCGTCCAGTGCGTGCACAGTGCCCTGTTGCACCGCACGGGCGCCGGCCAGCAGCGACAGCAGGCTGGACTTGCCCGCGCCGTCCGGGCCGATCAGGCCGACCATGCACCCGGCCGGAATATCGAGACTCACGGCATCAAGCGCCAGGGTCTTGCCGTAGCGCAGGCCGACTTCGTGCAGCCGGGCCACCGACGGCGATACAGATGGTGCAAGATCGGCTGTGGGGTTGCGTTCACTCATGATTATCGATCACCTGGGCGGGAACGGCATCTTCTGGATGGTCGAACAACGCCAACTGAACACGACTGGCATTACGGCTGAAAATGTCGAAATCAACCCCGCCTCCCTTTTTATGGGTTCCTAAATGCAGAGGAGAGCCCGCCCGAACGTCAGCCCGATCAGAGATCTCCGAGATATAATCGTGCAACTCGCGTCGGGGCGTTTTCATCATCGTTGCCATAGGATTCGAGCGGATTCCAATGGAACCGCCACCCCGAAGCACTGAGGTATCACTCGCGCCGTATAGTCTGTAGAAGGGCGGGCCGCAGACACAACCGCGCTGTAAACTGCGCCGCCCGCCTGGCCGGCCGGCCGGTGAACGCTCTTCATCTCCTGACGAACCGGATTTTCGCCGTTCATGCCGTCGGCATAAAGCTCAACCCGCACCGCCTTGGGGTCGAGATCATTGAGATAAACTTGAACTTCAAAGACGTGCTGCTCGCCATGCGTCTCAACCTTCACTTCGCCGAAGTGCAGCGTGGCCCATTTCTGTTCCAGGCCGCGCTGCCAATCGACCACTTGCCTGCCCAATGCGCCTTTATCGGCAGCGCGTTCACGGTAGGCGGCTGCAGCCGGGAGGTAGTGTCGCTCGGTGTATTCGCGCACTGTGCGGTTGGCGGAAAACTGCGGTGTCAACCGCGCCATGCTTTCACGCATCCGCGCTACCCAGGCAGTGGGAATGCCGCTCTCGTCCCGGGTATAAAACTCCGGGATCACATCCCGTTCGAGCAGGTCGTAGAGCGCGTTGGCTTCGACAGCGTCCCAGGCCGGATCGTCGCCATGCTCCTGACCATCCCCCACTGCCCAACCCACTTCAGGAGCGTAGGCTTCCGCCCACCAGCCGTCCAATTCCGATAGATTGATGCCGCCATTGACGAGCACCTTCATGCCGCTCGTGCCACACGCCTCCCACGGTCGCCGTGGCGTGTTGATCCAGACATCCACTCCCTGCACCAGGTGCTCGGTCAAATGCATGTCGTAGTCACTAAGGAAGATCACATGGGGCCGGGCCTCGGGCCGCCGTATGAAATGCATCCATGCCTGAATCAGGGCCTGCCCCGCCTGATCTGCGGGATGGGCCTTACCGGCCATGATGAGTTGCACGGGGCGCTGAGGATTGGTCAGCAGGCGAAGCAGGCGCTCCGGGTTGTGCAACAGCAGGTTAGGTCTCTTGTAAGTCGCGAAGCGGCGGGCAAAGCCCAGTGTCAATACATTGGGATCAAACAGTTGCTTTGCACTGGCAAGCGCCTCTGATGACACGCCGGAGATGGCCAGTTGTCTGTCCAGGCGTTCGCGGACGTATTCAATAAGAGACTTGCGGGCGGCAGTGCGTAGTTGCCAGAGCCGGACGTCGGAGACGCGGCGAATGTTCTGCTCCAGGGTTTCTGTCGTCCTCAACCAGCGGTTCTTTCCACAGGCTTCCGTCCAAAGATCATCGGCAGGAACCGAGTCCCAGGTCGGCATGTGAACCCCGTTCGTCACGTGTCCTATAGGCACTTCATCTTGCGGCCAATGCGGAAAGATGGGCTCAAAGAGGCGCCGGCTCACCTGCCCATGCAAGCGACTTACGCCATTGACAGCGCCGCTCCCGCGGATCGCCAGATAGGCCATGTTGAAACTTTCCGACGAGTCGTTCGGGTTCTGGCGGCCCAGGGCAAGCAAATCATTGAGTGTAATGCCGAGCTTCTCCTCGGCATAACCACCGAGGTATTGCTCGATCATGGCCGGAGGGAAACGGTCAAAGCCGGCGGTTGCCGCCGTGTGTGTGGTGAAGAGGTTGCCCGCTCGCGTGACGGCCAGTGCGACTTCGAAGGACTGCCCGATCTTTTGCATGCAATCGTGGGCGCGTTCTAACACGGCGAACGCCGCATGCCCTTCGTTCAGATGGCAGACTTCAGGTTGTATGCCGAGTGCGGAGAGCAGCCGCCATCCACCGATACCGAGGAGAAGTTCTTGTTTGAGACGCAGCTCCGGCCCGCCGCCATAGAGCTCGCTGGTAATCCCTCGGTGAACGGGGGCGTTCGCCGCGTCATTGCTATCGAGCAGGAAAAGCCACACTCTTCCGACCTGGACCTGCCAGACGCGAAGCCAGACCGAGTAACCGGGTAACGCGATCTCCAACCGCAACCACTCGCCGTTCACCTGGCGCAAAGGCGTTATCGGCAATTGTCCGGGGTCGTTATACGGGAAAAGCGCCTGTTGCGCTCCGTCATTGTCGAGTACCTGCCGAAAATAACCTTGCTGGTAGAGCAGTCCCACGCCGACGAGGGGTACGCCCAGATCGCTGGCGGTTTTCAGTTGATCGCCGGCCACATTGCCGAGTCCTCCCGAATAAATCGGGAGAGCTTCGCTCAGCATGAATTCCATGCTGAAGTAAGCGATGCAGGACAGGGGAGATTGCGGGAAGGTTTGCTGAAACCAGATAGTCGTTTCCACCGCTTGCCGTTTGGTCTGCACCAGGCCATCAACGTTGTTGCGAAAAGCAGGATCGGCCAACACGCGCTCGATCTGATCCCGAGAGACCGTCTGCAGGATGCCCCAAGGATTTTGCGTGAGTTTCCATAGCTCGGGATCAAGCTGCCGCCACACCTCGTCGGTAGCATGATTCCAGGACCAGCGCATATCCAAGGCCAGTTCAGCAAGGGAATCGAACCCCTCGACATCTGTAGGTAAAAGACTGTAGCCGATCGGTTTGCTGACAGGCGTTTGTTCGCTCATCTTTTTTCCTCCAAATTTGTATTGCTTGCACGCCCTGAACGCTGTTGCGCCGCCGCCAAAGCATCGTTGACGATCATCTGCGCTTCCTCCAGCATGAGGCGCAGATGATCCGCTCCCTTGAAGCTATCCACATAGATCTTGTAGATGTCTTCCTCGCTGACAGACGCGCCGCGAACCATTCGCTTTCTGCTATTACTTTCAACCCGCCGATGGACGCGCCATTGCCTGGCGCGTGGGTGAGGACGGTCCGGATACATTCCCCCGCCGAGAGCAGAGCCGGGCCGACCATGCGCCCGGCCGGGCCATCGAGACTCACGGCATCAAGCGCCAGGGTCTTGCCGTAGCGCAGACCGACTTCGTTCATCCGGGCCATAAGCGGCGGCACAGGCGGAGCAAGGTCGGCTGCGGGGTTGTTTTTGTATTCGATCATGATTGTGTTTTCACCTGCAGATAGTCTGGCCATTGCGTAGAGGGATCTAACCGTATATAGGCCATGCCGGGCAGTCCGGTCTTGACCTGGGTGATGTGCTTTTTGAGCAAATCAGGGGGGATTTGCGCCCGGACGCGGAACATCAACTTCTGGCGTTCACTGGCCGTCTCCACGGTTTTTGGGGTGAACTGGGCCACATCGGCAACAAACGACACCTGCGCCGGAATCACATACTGGGGAGCGGCGTCGAGTATCAGCCGCACCTCGGTGCCGAGTGCGATCTTCCCCACCACAGCCGTTGGCAGGAAAAAGGTCATATAGACATCACTCAGGTCAACCATATTCAGCACCCGACCGCCTGCGCCGACCACCTCGCCGGGCTGAGCTACGCGGTACTGCACCCGACCTTCACGGGGAGACTTGAGGGCGCTATCTTTTATGTCGGCCTGGATGCGCTCGACGGTTGCCCGCATGGCTTCGACACCCGACTGCGCGTATACAATCTCGGCCTGCGCCGTCACAATGACGGCGGCGGCGGCGGCGAGTTGGGCACGAGCGGCGCGAACGGCGGAAACGGCACTCTGGACGCTCGCGCTGTCATCATCAGCCTCCTGTTGCGAAGTCGCACCTTCGGAAGCGAGAGTTAATGAGCGAATTGCGCGCTTCCGGGCGACGCCTAGTTCAGCCTCGCGCTGCCCGACCAGCGCCAGCGTAGCCAATCTTTCGCTTTCGCGCTGAACCAATTGGCTACGCGCCGTCTCAACCGCGCTCTGCGCCTGCTTCAGCTGCGCTTCGGCCTGCCGCTGCTGGGCTTCAAGGACCTCGGTATCCATTAACGCCACCACCTGTCCGGCGTCGACCAGCTCCCCTTCACGTACCAGAATATCCTTCACTCGACCGGCTATCTTGGTGGCAACGTCGATGTCGGTTGCCTCAATGCGGCCATTGCCGACGACAAGACCTTTGTTCTTGTCATCCCCGCCAAATATTTGCCAGGCGGTTACACCCAGGCCACCAAGAATCAGGAGCACTACGACTGCGCTCACCCATTTCTTCTTCCGTTGTTTGGTTATGTTCTTCTTGGGCTCGGCTGCGGCTTCAGGCGTGGTCTCAGCTTTGCCTGTCCGCATAGGCTCGGCTGCCTTGTCTTCAGGTTTAGGCTCGCCGGTCATGGTCTTCTCAGGCTTAGCTACGGCTTCAGGCTTAGGCTCGGCTGCGGCTTCATCTTTCCGAGTCTCCCGCTTCGCTTTCTCCAAGTCCTCAACTGCTTGAACGTTCTCGCGCCCCAACTCCTCGTAAAGTTCATGGACTCGCTTGACGATCTGTGGTGTCAAATCGGACGGTGGCTCAACTTTGGCATCAGGTATAGGCTCTGCCTTGTCTTCAGGCTTAGGCTCGTTGGTCATGATTCTATCTCCATCTCTTCACGGTGCACGCTGCGCCCTTTGATTTATTGTGCCTTATGCTCGGTACCGCCACCCAGTGCCGCATAGAGGTTCACACTGATAGACAGGAGCGCCCGCCGTACCTGCACCAGCGCTTGTTCGGCCGAAAACAGGTCGCGTTCGGCATCGAGTACTTCAAGGTACGGCGCCGCACCGTTCTGATAACGCAACCCGGCCAGACGTGAGCGTTCCGTTTGGGCCGCCAGGGTTGCCTGTTGAGCAGCGACCTGCTCAGTCAGCCATCGACGTTCAGCCAGCGCGTCAGCCACCTCTCGGAAGGCCACCTGAATCGTTTGCTCATAGCCGGCTACGGCGAGATTGCGGCGTGCTTCCGACACGTCGAGATTGGCTCGATTGCGGCCGCCATCAAAAAGCGGCAGTGTCAAATTCGGTGCAAAACTCCAGATACCACTGCCTGCATCAAACAGACCGCTCAATTCGGCGCTGGCAGTGCCTACGCCGCCGGTCAGCGCAATGCGTGGGAAAAAAGCCGCCCGGGCGGCGCCGATATTCGCATTGGCCGCCTTCAACCGATGCTCGGCAGCAAGCACATCTGGACGGTTAAGCAGCAAGTCAGAGGGGAGTCCTATGGATATTTCCCGCACAAAGCCAGGTTCAATTTGGGACAGAGGCTGAGTTCCGAAATCGACGACGGGGAGACCGACCAGAAGCGTCAACGCGTTGCGGGTTAAATCCCGCTGGCGCAGCAATACCGGCAAATCGGCCCGCGCCTGATTCAACAGTGTTTCAGCCTGGACTGCCGCCAGCTTAGATTCATATCCTATCTCATATCGTCGCCGCGCAATGCGATAGGAATCCTCACGGGTGGCAAGGGTCTGCTGTGCGATGGCTATCCGCTCGTCCAGGTCCCGTTCAAGGAGATACGTATTGGCAACCTGCGCTACCAGGCTGATGGCGACAGCTCGCCTAGCTTCTTCGGTCTCGAGATAGGATTCCAATGCCGCCGCCGTGAGGTTGCGTACCCGACCCCAGAAATCCATCTCCCACGTGCTGAGGTTTAGGGTAGCCTCGTATTGGTCTGAAGTCACGGCGCTCCCGGTTGGCGATAGATCGCTCGGCACCCGCGACCGACTGGCCATGGCGCCAGCGCTGATGCTGGGTAACCGGTCGGCGCGCTGGATGCCGTAGAGGCCCCGGGCCTCTTCCACCCGCTGTATCGCGATCCGCAGATCGCGGCTATTCTCAAGGGCCTGAGCGATCAGTTCCTGGAGTCCGGCGTCTGTAAAGAATTCGCGCCAGCCAATCTGCTCGACACTCGGAGTGGTCTGAATTGCCACACTATTTACTCCTGGATAATATCCCGCTGTGGGCAGGGCAGGCCGCTCATAGGAAGGGGTCAGCGAACACCCGGCAAAGACGACGATAAGTGCTCCAAGTAAGATCTTTCGAGGCTTTATTCTTTTTAACATCTTTTCCATAGCCCGGTTCAGGGAGTGTAAGACAACCGGATCAACGATCCCTGCTCTTTTTCGGCTTATTGCCACTTCACCCTGATGTTCCTGTGAACAGTCTGTTACGGACATTCAACCTGATTCATGCAACTCCAAGGTGTTATTCTTACTGAAAAGACCTTCCTGCAAAACACTTTTTGTAGGAAGGTAAAATAGGTAAGGTCTAATAGGTGATGATCACCGAGTTGTCACAATCCCCTAAGGGTGTGTACACGTATTTGTCCGCACCCCAGTCGTTTTCCCAACGCTCGCCGTCGATCAGGTAGCGAAATTGGTATTCTTTGTTCGCCTCCAACTCCAGGGTCAGAATGAACGATCCGTCCTTTAGTTTGCGCATGGGCGCGGCGCTTTTGTTCCAGACGTTGAAATCCCCAACTACGAACACCTCCCGTGCGTCATTCGCCGCCTCGACCGGAAATGAGAACGTGACCTTGCACACCGGTTTATTCTTGAAAAACTGTTTCTTCAAAGCCATCGTTTTCCCCTCCTTGTCAGAAGTTGACGCCTATTTCCATGTAGGCTTTGAGATATTGTTCGGCCGAACGACGCCAGGAAAATTCCGTTTTCATGGCGCTGCGAACGGGGTGAACAAATTCGAAATCCCATAGCGCAGTGGAGCCTGCGCCGTCGTGCCTAAATCTTTTAGTGACCCAAAGGAATGTCTTGCTATGCTGATTAGTTTAGCAGCCTGGTTTATTTGAACTTTGAGGTTGCCTCGTGGAAGGCAGCCTCGACTACAGCCCAAGCTTTTCCTGCGCCTATCTTCAGGTCTTCCCATGCCTCATCACCGGCGGTCTTCAGCTCGTGCAACTTTGTCCTGACATCATCTTGTTTGTGCTGCAAGGCATCGATGGTTTTATAGTATTCGATCTTTGTCTCGGCCTTGACCTTGTCCGCCTTGGCCTTGAGCAGAGCGATCTGCGCGTTCCATTGATCCAACTGTGCATCGAGCTTTTCTTCGTACGCTTTTCGTTTGTCTTTCATGGCAACCTCCTTCGTTAATCCTTGTTGATGTCTTTATAAAACTTCCGTAAGATAGCCAATCTGCAGACCAAGACGCAGGCACATAATCCAGTTCATACCTCCACCAGCATTTTTATTTGCCAGACGCGTGGTTAACGCATGACCGCCTTCTTCAATTTTACTAATAGTCCATACATCGTTTTCACAGGTATGATCCACGAGACCAAAACGCTTCAGCGCATCGGCCAGGCATACTCCAGCATCGGTTTTTTGCCTTTTTCCGTCTGCGATGAGATGATGATCGCGAGGTCGCCGGGAATGAAGGCACTGGAGTAAAAGTTGGCCTTCAACGTAGTTGTTTTCTTAAGGTTCAGGCAAAATGACCTGAAACACTTAAGTATCTGTTGCTCCACATGGCCTGGAGTCCGCAAAGAAATGACCTCAAGACGGTTCATAATTATTCTCCCTCGCTGTATTCTATAGTTTTTGTCAGCATAAATGATGCCATACTAAATATTAATATAATACAATTGGTTACATACAGGTGGCCCAACTAAGTGTTGCATTCCAAACATTTCGATGCTTCATTTCCCATTTATTGTGTTAAAGTGCTCAATAAGATACATAGATGACGGTTCAAAAGGGGATGACAAGATGGTCGATGAAAAAGATTTTTTCCGGGAAGCGACGATCAGAATTTGCGGCAGCCTGGAGATTGAAAAGGCATTATGGGACTGTTTGATCTACATCCGGGACTACATTCCCGCCGATATGATCTTTATGAACGTGTATGATCCCGGTACAGGCATCACCGAGACCTTGGCAAGGGCCGATCTTAAAAGAGGCCAGCTTATCTCCCGGAAGTTGAAGATTCCGCAGGCGGCCCGAAACGTCATCGACGATATTATAAATAATACTGATCGCATGCCTCACGTTATAGTGGTCGATCGTACCAACGGACATCCACTCCTGGGACCAATTTCCACGATTGCTGAAAATCCTTATGCGTCCTTTATGGCCATCGGCCCGAAGCCGGACTGGAATCTCTACGGCGGCATCTTAATCGGAAATCATGCAGGGGTGAAGTATACAGACGAGCACGTGCAACTCTTTTCCCTGCTAAACGAACCCTTTGCTATTGCCTTCAGCAATTACATACGTTTCCGCGAGGTCTTACGTCTGAAGGAGATCCTTGCGGACGACAACCTGTATTTACAAAACGAACTGCGGCAGCAGATTGGGGATGAAATCGTCGGCGCCAACTTCGGTCTTAAGCAGGTCATGGAGGTGGTCGGTCAGGTGGCGCCCTTGACCAGTTCTGTCCTGTTGCTGGGGGAAACGGGGTCCGGGAAAGAGATTATCGCGACGGCCATTCATAATCTATCGCCGCGCAGAAATGGTCCTTTCATTAAGGTGAATTGCGGGGCCATCCCGGAGTCGCTTATGGACAGTGAGCTTTTCGGCCATGAGAAAGGGTCGTTTACTGGAGCCCTTTTCCAGAAACGGGGTCGCTTCGAGCGGGCCCAGGGCGGCACGATTTTTCTCGATGAAATCGGTGATTTGACGCCGGAGGTGCAGATCAGGCTCCTGCGGGTGATCCAGGAAAAGGAGATTGAACGGGTCGGCGGGACGGAGACCCTGCAGGTAGACATTCGTGTCATCGCCGCTACGCACCGCAATCTGGAGGCCATGCTGACAGAGGGCAAGTTCCGCGAGGACCTCTATTTCCGTCTCCGGGTATTTCCCATCCTGATCCCCACGCTACGGAACCGGCGCGCCGATATCCCCGCCCTGGTCCAACATTTCATGATGAAGAAGGCCCGGGAGATGGGATGGGTGGATGTGCCCACCCTGGCGCCGGGTTCCATCGACAAGCTGATGCATTACCACTGGCCCGGCAATGTCCGGGAACTGCAGAATGCAGTTGAACGAGCCCTCATTCTCAACCGGGGAAACCCTTTGATCTTCGATGATCTTGGAGAAACGGCGAAGAACATGTCGCCGCGCACGCCTTTGCTGGGCGGCGGAGGCGACGATAGCCTGGATCAGGCCATATCCCGGCACATCAGGCAAGCACTCGAAGCGACAGGAGGCCGTGTAGGGGGCGAAAAAGGGGCGGCAAAATTATTAAACATGAACCCCTCCACACTCAGGACAAAAATGAGAAAGCTATGCATTCCCTATGGCAGGAAAGGGAATGCGTGAAGAATCCGAGATCGAATAGATTCGTCGGCGAGTTGAACTGATCTGGTTTTTCGAAGAACTTGCTTTCTGAGGAAGTATTGAAAATGGGGTTTAGGGAGCGACGGAACGTAAAAGCCGGTTAAGACACCTTGCCACACCTCATGGGCGCATCCCGGGAGATGGGTGAATATTGAATTGCGGCGGTATCCGATGCCGTCGAAATGACCAATTGCAAATGTATAGGCCCAAAAGCAGCGTAGCTACCACGAGCCGAAAGATGTTCTAACCAACTGTTAACACTAATCAAAAGCAGGCCGTTTTTGATCCATGAGATCGCCTCCAACTGATTGAAACAAACGCTGCTTAGGTAAAGTTGGCTTTACCTTATAATAGAGAATCCAAGCCTAAAGGCATCCTGACGCTCATTATAGTGAAGTAAAGTTTCCGCGTAGCCGCTAAAATACTGAACATGCAGATAAAGGTTCAAGGTTCTGCTCACCAGCTTCGTCAAGGGGTAGGTCAGATCCAATTGTAAAGTTGCTCCTTCTTTGGCCCACCATAGATGAGAATTCAAGGCGAGCCCCTCCGGGTCAATTATTCCGATTTCGCCATCAATGTGTCCATGGTAATCCTTCAGATCAGCGTTCGAGCTATCAGAATTGTTCACATAGGTGAATATCTTAGGAGCAATCTTAAGATAATACGGTCCCTTTAGGTGCACGCCTAGAACGGGCTGCAAATAGAGATAATTGGTGCTCCTTGACTCGTCTCCCCCCTTGCCGTTGGACTCGTGCTGAAAGCCAACCTGAACCCCGAATGCGGAGATGGATGCAATGTCGAGGTTGATCTTGGGAACCAGGTAAAAGATTTCCGGCATATAGCTGGTATCATCAAACGGTTTTGAGTCGTTTTTTAAATCCCAGATGGAACGTTGGGTATATCCCATATAGAATCCCGTCACCCAAGGGGTTTTTTCTGCAAGATATCCCTCGGGATTGAAAAGGCGGTATTTGAAGCTGAGCTGAAATTTGCTCTGGTCCAAGCCAGGTTTTACGCCCAGCAAAAAATACATGGGTTGATAAACTGAAAGGTTTTCCAAAAAGGACTGGGCCAAAACCTGACCTTGATCGAGAGGTACCTGCTCGCCCTTCCAGGCTTCAGAAGGCGCCTTTTCCACTTGTATCGTCAGGGTGTTTGTATCAATCGTGTCCAATTTAATCTCGACCGCCTTCAAGGCGTAAACGGGTATTTTCAGTTTATATTGCCGCTTTGCAAAACCACCAACGGCAATCTCCACAAGCGACGTTGTTTTTCCGCCCATGAGTTCTGCCTGGCGTGTGATTGTTGTTTGCCCCATGTTAAATCGACAGAGCAGCGACAACGGCATTTGGCGGACGACGGTTGCATTGGTGTTATTATGCATATAAAGATCCAAAAACAATTCATCTCCACCGTGCACCATGTTTTGAGAGGTAGATAATACCGTGACAAGATCGTTCGCCGATGCGATTGTGGCTATCGGCATAATCAATAGGATAGCTGCAGATAGAAAATATCTCGTCATTATTCACCCAAATGGATATATGTCTTTCGTTTTCAAGGGCGGCACGCAGATCAATAAAACTTATCTGGCATGGCGCAAAATCAGTCTTTCCTCATGGTCTCAAAAACAACCGATCCAGTCTTTCCGATAGATAGTATTCTAATTCACGTTTTTGCATGGTGGAGGCATCATGAAAGAGTTGCTTTGAAATCTGCATAAAACGGGCGAGCACCGTAGGATCAAATTGGGAAGATGTTTGCCTGAGGATTTCGATAGCATTCCCATACGGTAGCGCATGCTTGTATGATCGATCGGAAATTAGAGCATCAAACACGTCGGCTACGGCGAAAATTCGCGCTATCAGGGGTATTTCCATTCCCGCGATGCCCATCGGATAACCGCTTCCATCATATCTTTCGTGATGAAACCGGATTACATCTATAGCATCCTGCAACCATGGGATGCCTCTCACCATCATAGCACCCTTTTGCACATGGGTTTTCATCATCATAAATTCATTGAAGGAAAGAGAAGAAGGTTTCCGAAGAATATCGTCACAGATACCGATCTTGCCGACATCATGCAGAAATGCGCCTTTCATCAGCGCTCGCACGGACGGCGCTGGCAAGCTCAGACGATCAGCCAAGCATAAGCTGAAGTAGGTGACCCGATAGTTGTGTTCATCAGTATTGCTGTCCCGCTCAGCGATAGCATTGCCGAGGGCTTTGATGATGGACAGATTGCTCTCCAAAAGGTCGCGGCTGCTTCTCCGTAGCTTCCGGTAGGAAGCGTGAACAAGAGGGTATAGCACCAAGGCCATAGTGAAAATCGTACCGGCGGTGTGTGTCATCGCCAGGATTAAGGCCTTTTTGAAATAGCCCGCCACTTTCTGTGAGAGCACGACCATGATGTCGACGGAGCCAAGGAACTTTCCGCTTTTGTATATGGGCCGGAAAAACCGGCAGTACATTTCATCCCCAAACTTATAGATGGAGTATTCATCCCGATCGCCAGAGGGCATCGAGAGCGAAGCCGCTGTTTTGAGTCGGTAGGTTTCAAAAGCCTTCGACTCATTTTCGTAGTGGTAAACCGACTTATGGCCGGTGTCATATAAGTCCAGGCTGATGATGCCAAAATCCTTGCGCAGTCTGCCGAATGCATCGATAAGATGATCAACTGCCCGCGGATCAATCTCATTGAAGGATACAATCGCGCCATTCACAAGGGTTTCGCCCACTTCGTCCAGCTGGCGGAACAGTTCTGCTTGGAGTAGGCGGGTTGCATAAAAATAGACCGTGCAGCCCCAAAGCAGCGAGAGGAGAGTACCAACTATGATGATTCGCAATAGAAAGTTTGAAATCGAATTCTTCCAGCAACCGCCACATTCATTCCGGCGCTTTGTTTTTCGAAGCCATTCAAAATGGTCCATGACATCCATCTTCTCCGGTTCTTTATTGCTGGAGAACTCGCTGATTCATCCGTGGGGTTCCAACACCCCGGAGCCCGAGTCCGCCATCTGATAGGGCTGGCCGTGATAGATTCCGCCTTCCCAGAACAGCTACATTAAAACCGCGCAGGATGCGATTCTGAAGAAACACCTGGCTCGGAGGCCTACCTGCATTTACAGCCGCCACGGCTGGCGGCTGAAGGATTGTTTGCATATCAAGCTCAAAACCAGGGGATATTGGACTCTGCATCGAGCTTGATTTTTTCCAGTGCTTTCCGTAAACGTTCCGAGAAAATGCTTTCCGTAATCACTTCGTTTTCCTTTTTCAAAAAAGTCGATAGCGCCACAGGCGGTACATTGATCAAACGCTTGGCTGCACGGATCAACCGCGAAGGTGCCCTGCAAATCAAATGCGCGAAATTCAGAGCATCCTCAACCAGATATTCGGAAGGTAGGACCAGATCCACCAGGCCCATGGCGTGCGCCTTATATGCGTCGATGCCTTCCTCGCTGAGCAGCAGTTCCCAGGTCTTGCCTCTTCCCAGGAGAGTGCGCAGCCCATAAATGACACCGCCTTTGGGAATGAGCCCCAGTTTGAAGTCTGAAAATTTCAAGACGCTTTGGCTGCCGGCGATGCGATAATCGCAGGCCATGCTGATATTGAAAAATGGCTCCCAGATATCGCAGCAGGTGCAGTAAATGACGAATTGGTTCAAGCTCAGCAGCTTACAGACAATTTGATCTATGCTGGCGAATATCTGCGCCAGGCGCTCTTCATGGTCCGGGGCCATCATTTGCTTGAAAAAGCCGATGGCTTCAGGCTCACTTACATTATCCGCGCCTCCGAAAAGAATGACTACCTTGATCGTTGTATCGGCCGAGACGGCATCCAGAAATTCAAGCAGCAGACGGCTGCTTTCCAGATCCTTCGCCTGAACCAGTTGATTTCTTTTAAAGCGAATGACTTGGATTGCATCATAACGCTCGGCAGAAAACATTCTTGCTTTCCTTTCTGCAATCATCTCGGGCTGCTCCTTTATTCTTTTCGAGGGTCGAAAACGAATCGGCTTGCCTTAATGAGTCGGTTTTCTATTGGTTTCAGGTTATACCGCACCTCCACCCAGAACCGTATAAAGGCGCACCTGGCTGGCCATATCGGAGAAGCGCACAATGATCAGTTCCTGCTGGGCCGCGTAGAGTGACCGCTGCGCATCCAGCACGGACAAGTAAATATCGATGCCTTTTTCATAGCGCGCATTGGAGATGCGGTAGGTGGCTTCTGTGGCCGCCGCCAGGTTTTGCTGGGCCTTCAGCTGCTTTTGCAAGGAGCCCCTCTGGGCCAGGGCATCAGCTACTTCGCGGAATGCCGACTGGATGCTTGCCTCATATTGGGCCAGGGCAATCTCCCGGTCTACTTTGGTCACATTCAAGGCCGACCAGGCGCGAGGATCAAAAATCGGCAGAGCCGCCCTGGGGGAGAACAGCCAAGTACCAGAGCCTGCCTCGAAGAGCCCGGAGAGGTCGGCACTGGCCGTGCCCACTGAACTGGTCAAGGAGATGCGCGGGAACAAGGCCGCACGGGCGGCGCCGATGTTGGCGTAGGCGGCTTTGAGCCGGTTTTCGGCCGCGAGGATATCGGGGCGACCGAGAAGTATTTCCGAGGACGCGCCCGGCGCGATCTCCTGCAACGGCGGCGCATTGCCCAAAGCCATAGGTGAGAGTTCGGGAGGCACGGGTGCTCCCACGAGCAGGTTGAGAGCGTTTTCATCCTGGGCCACGCGCAGGGTATAGCGGGCTTCTTCCACGCGGGCGCTCTCCACGCGGGTTTGCACCTGGTGCAGGTCCAATTCGGGTGAAAGCCCCACTTCAAAGCGAAGTTTTATCAAAGCGTAGGTTGCCTGTTGGGACGCCAGGGTCGAGCGGGCCAACTGAAGGTTTTCACGATCGGCAGCCAGTGAGAGGTAGGCATGGGCCACCTCGGCGATCAGCAGGACCTGGGCGCTGCGATGGGCCTGTTCGGTGGCGAAATAGGTCAGCAGGGCGCTTTGGGACAGGCTTCTAATCCGGCCGAAGAAATCGATCTCCCAGGCGGTCGTGCCAAAATCGACGTTGTACTGTTCCGCTGTCATCCGTTGTCCGCTGCTGGAAAGATCGGCCGGGATTCTTTCTCGGTAGGCCGTGCCGACTGCATCCAGCGTGGGGAACACTTCGGCACTCTGAATGCGGTAAAGCGCCCGTGCCCGCTCGACATTCAGGGCCGCGATGCGAAGGTCGCGGTTGTTCTCCAGGCTGGCGGCGATGACCTGCTGCAGGTGCTCATCGGTGAAAAAGGAGCGCCAGTTAAGATCCGGTGCGGCCGTGCCGACGGGCCGCCCCTCATAGGCCGGACCGTCCGGCCAGTGTCCCGGAGCCGGCGCGGCCGGGCGGGCGTATTCGGGGGCCAGGGTGCAGCCGGCAAGAAAAAGAGTCAATACAAGGCTTATCGAAAGAAGGGTTCGCATCATACTAATGCTCCTTCACGGATGCCGGTGCAGATTGCCTGGAAGTCTTCACGTTTTGCTTACGTCCGAACAATTGAACGACACCGACGAAGAAAAGTGGAATGAAAAAAATTGCCAGAAAGGTGGAGGTGATCATCCCTCCCAGAACCCCTGTACCGATGGCGGTTTGCGCTCCGGCGCCGGCGCCGGTGGCCACCGCCAGTGGCAATACCCCGAAACCGAACGCCAAGGAGGTCATGATAATGGGGCGCAGCCGTAGTTTGGCCGCCTGCAGAGTGGCTTCGACCAGGCCCATGCCTGCTTTCATCTGCTCCTTGGCGAACTGTACGATCAAAATCGCGTTTTTGGTGGTCAGGCCTAGCACGGTCAGCAGGCCGATCTGGAAATAGACGTCGTTGGGAAAGCCGCGCAGCATCGAGAAGGCAATACCGCCGATGACGCCCAGGGGCAGGGCAAGCATGATCGCAATCGGCACAGTCCAGCTCTCGTACAAAGCAGCCAGGCAGAGGAAAATCACGATCATGGAAAAGGTGTAAAGCATGCCGGTCTGGGACTTGGCCATGCGCTCCTGGAACGAGATACCGCTCCAGTCAAATCCTAAGCCTTTGGGCAGGCGGGGCACGATCTCTTCCATGGCCTGCATGGCTTCGCCGGTGCTTCGGCCAGCAGGGGCCTCGCCCTGGATATTCATGGAAGGAAAGGCGTTGAAGCGCTCCAGCCGCGGAGACCCATAGGTCCAGTGCCCATCGGCGAGGGCACTGAAAGGGGTCATGCCGCCGGTGTCGTTGCGTACGTAGAATCGCGTCAGATCGTTTGGCAGCATGCGATAATCCGTATCGGCCTGGATGTAAACCCGCTTGATCCGGCCGTTCTGGATGAAATCGTTGACGTAGGCGCTGCCAAACCCGGCCGAAAGCGCGTCGTGGATGCTGTCGATAGAGACGCCCAGCGCCCCTGCTTTTTCCCAATCCACGTCCACCCTGTATTGGGGTACATCTTCGAGCCCGTTGGGTCGCACCCGGGTCAGTCGGTCATCCTGAGCCGCTATGGCCAGCAACTGGTTGCGGGCGGCCATCAGGCCGTCATGCCCCAGGCCGCCACGGTCCTGGAGCTGGAATTCGAACCCGTTGGCGTTTCCCAGTTCGGTCACCGCCGGCGGTGCGAAGGCGAACACCCGGCCGCTACGTATGCGGTCGAAACGGCCCATGGCGCGACCGGCCAGGGCGGCCACTTTCAGCTCCGGCCGGTCGCGCTGTTCCCAATCTCTGAGGCGGATAAAACCCAGGCCCGTGTTCTGGCCGGCGCCGGCAAAGCTGGTGCCGGAAATGGTCATGACCGAGGCCACGGCCTCTTTTTCCTCTTCCAGCAAATAGGTTCGCACCTCCGTCAGAACCGCTTCGGTCTGCTCCAAGGTCGACCCGGCCGGAAGCATGGCTTGGATAAACATGATGCCCTGGTCTTCGTCGGGCAGATAGGCTGTGGGCATTCGCTGAAACAAAAAGGCCAAGGACGCCACGATGAGCAAATACACCATGGAATAGCGCAGTTTGTGCCCCAGCATGCGGCCGACTATCCCCTGGTACCTGTCCCGCAGCCAGTTGAAGCCGCTATTGAAGCGGTTGAAAAAGCGGTGAGCCCCTCGCAGGAATGGTCGGAAGATCGGTAGGTCCAGCCTTCTCTTGGTCAGTTGCTCCGGGATCGGCTTTAGCAAGGAGGCGCAAAGGACCGGTGTCAGGATCAGCGCCACCAGCACCGAGAGTAGCATGGCCGCGATTACTGTGACCGAAAACTGGCGGTAGATAACGCCCGTGCTTCCCCCGAAAAAAGCCATGGGCCCGAACACTGCCGAGAGCACCAGGCCGATGCCCACCAGGGCGCTGGTGATCTCGCCCATGGATTTTTGGGTGGCCTCCTTTGCCGAGAGCATCTCCTCGTGCATGATGCGCTCGACGTTCTCCACCACGACGATGGCATCGTCCACCAAAAGTCCGATGGCCAGCACCATGGCGAACATGGTCAGCATGTTGATGGAAAAGCCGAAGAGGCCCAGCACCGCGAAGGTGCCCAGGATCACCACGGGCACCGCCATGGTAGGAATCAGGGTCGAGCGGATGTTGCCCAGGAACAGGAACATCACCAGGAACACGAGCACGATGGCCTCGATCAGGGTCTTGACTACCTCGGCGATGGCCACCTTGACGAACGGCGTGGTGTCATAGGGATAGATAACCTTCATGCCCGGCGGGAAGTATTGAGACAACTCTTCCATTTTGGCCCGCACCGCGTCGGCCGTTGCCAGTGCATTGGCGCCTGCCGCCTGGCGTATGGCCAGAGCCGCGCTGGGCAGTCCGTTGTATAGGGCGTTCATTTCATAGCGTTCGGTGCCCAATTCGGTGCGGCCCACATCGCGCACGCGCACGATGGAGCCGTCGCGGTTGGTGCGCAGCGGAATGGCGCCGAACTCTTCGGGGGTTTTGAGCAGATTCTGGACGATGATGGAGGCGTTCAGGCGCTGGCCCTTGCGGGAGGGCGCCCCACCGAACTGACCCGCTGAAATCTCCACGTTGTAGGAACGCAGTCGGGCTATGACATCATCGATGGTCAGTTTGTACTCTACCAGTTTGTCGGGGTTGAGCCATACACGCATGGCATACTGGGTGCCGAAGCTTTCCACTTCGCCCACGCCCGGAACCCGTGCCAGCACTTTTTCCACGTTGGATTGGGCATAGTCGCGCAGATCGTTGCTGTCCATGCCGCCGTCTTCGGAGACCAGGCCCACGATGATCAGGTAGTTGCGGGTGCTTTTGCTAACCTTGACCCCCTGGCGTTGGATCACTTCCGGTAAACTGGCCATGGCCAGCTGGAGTTTGTTCTGCACCTGGGACCAGGCCAGGTCTGGGTCGGTGCCCGGTGCAAAGGTCAGTTCGATGCGCCCCGCGCCCGACGAATCGCTGCTGGCCGTCATGTAGAGCAGTTTGTCGAAACCGGTCATCTTCTGTTCAATGATCTGTACAACGCTATTTTCCACTGTTTCGGCCGAAGCGCCGGGGTAGAAGGCGTCGATTGCGATGGAGGGCGGGGCGATGGGCGGATATTGGGAGATCGGCAGGCTGTAAATGGCCAGACCGCCGGCCAGCATCATGATGATGGCGATCACCCAGGCGAAAACCGGGCGGTCGAGAAAGAATTTGGATAACATAAGGGCTCCGTTTCTGTCACATCCGCTCAGGTGAACGATTGATGGCCACTTTCCCCGATTCGGTCTGTAGGGAAACTGCCTTGACGGGCATTCCCGGCCGGACTTTGAGCAGACCCTCGACGATCAGGCGGTCGCCTTCGGAAAGACCGGATGCCACCAGCCACCGGTCGCCGATGGCCCGGTCGAGTTGCAGGACCCGCTGCTGGACAGTATCATCCGCGCCCATAACCAGAGCAATGGCCTCTCCTTTGGAGTTGCGGCTCACGCCCTGCTGCGGCACGAGGATGGCGTGTTCGGCCACTCCTTCCCGAACCGTGGCCCGCACGAACATCCCCGGCAGAAGCAGGTGATCTGGGTTGGGAACCACGATACGCAGGGCAAAAGACCCGGTCGTGGGGTCAACGCTGACATCGGTAAATTGCAAGTTACCTTCCACGGGATAGGGGGTCCCGTCTTCGAGGACGATTCGAACCTTTTGGCGTTGTTCGCGATCCTGACTCAGCCGGCCGTCCTCCAGGCTGCGTCGCAGGCGCAGCCATTCGGTCGAGGATTGGACCACGTCCACATAGATGGGATCGATCTGTTGCAGCACCGCCAAAGGCGCGGCCTGATAGGCCGTCACAAGCGAGCCGGTTTTTACGTAGGTCTTGCCGACGCGGCCGTTGAATGGCGCCGTCACCGAGGTATAATTCAGGTTGATGCGGGCGGCCTCTACCGCCGCTTCCCAGTAATCGATGTCGGCCCGGCCTTGGGCCCAGGCGGCCGCAGCATCGTCGTAATCTTGCCGGCTAACCGCATGCTGTGCCAGCAGATCCCGGTAGCGTTCGGCCCGTGCGCGCACTGAGGGCAGATTTGCCTCGGCCCTCGCCAGGGAGGCCCTGGCGGAAGCGTAGGCCACTTTAAGGGGCTGCGGATCGATTTGGTGCAGCACCTGGCCGGTCTTGACATCCGAGCCTTCTCTAAAAAGGCAGTTCTGAATGATACCGTTGACTTGCGGTCTGATCTCGGCCACCTGGTAGGCGGTGGTTCTGCCCGGCAGTTCCGTGGTGAGTTCGACCGGCCCGGCGGCGACCGTCATCACTGCCACTTCCACGATGTTCCCGGAAACTCCAAGCGCCTGTTTTTGCTCCTGGCAGCCGGCGGCCAGGCATGCAGTGAAAATCGCCGCGATGGCGATGAAATTGTTCCCGATATGTTGCAGCGTTCCTTTCATTAAAACCTCCAGGGCTGGATTGGGCGGACCTCACGGGATTTCAGTGAGGGGTAGAGGGTTTTCCACATATTGCCAAACCTTGTGGTCGATGCGGCCGAAATCCGAAAATGCAGCAGCCAAACGCAATCCCAACGGGCTCTTTCCCTTGAAGTCGGCGTCGATCCAATCAATGACGATACACAGGTCATTGTTCAGGGCGTTGTCGTGGAGCAAGCGAATGCCTCCGAGCCCATCCCGTGTGTCTGGGGGAATGAGCTGATGAAATGCGTCGATGGCTGCCTTCAGGTCCGATGATCGGAAAGCTCTCAATTCAAGCGTTTCGAATCGTCTCATGGACTCCCTCCACTCACAAAAAGGTACCAAAGGCTTAGCCAGAAGCATGCCGTTAATTATTGAGATGTGAAATCAGGCAGATACGATTCGTAGGGGCGGTAGCCGCTATATTTAGTAGTTTACGCCGCTATATTTAGCAGATATCTGTTAAATAAAAAGGTATGCGCCGGAGTTTGAACCGAGGGAGGCATAAATGGCGAACACAAACGAGCACGGGACCCTGGATGAAAACGACTTTTTCCGACGGGCCACATTAAGCATTTCCAGTAGCCTGAATATCGATGTGGCTATGGAACGGTGCTTGGGATTTTTGAAACAGCACATTCCGATTTCCGGCATGCTGTTCGCTATGTACGACCCTGAACTGAATGTCAGCAAATTGCTTGCCTTCGTGTGGCCCAAGAATATGCCCAAGCCGGACAAAATCGTTGCTATGCCTGTAGAGTTCTGGGACTGGTGCAGGCAGAAATGGACCAATAATTCCCCTGAGATAAAAATCATCAACGATCTTGATGCGGAGGATTCTCCTTTAGTCAATATTATGCGCATTTACTGGCCGGAGGGCACTTCCCATTTAAGCATGGACTTGGAGCTTGAAAAAAGGCGATTGGGAGTGTTTCATTTGTTTGTGGAAGGCAAAAACCGGTACACGGAGTTTCACGCCCATTTGATATCCCTGCTCCACGAGCCCTTTGCCACCACCCTTTCCAACATTCTGCAGCACCAGGAGATTCTGCGCCTCAAGGATATGCTGGTCGAGGACAATCGCTATCTTCACCGCGAAAATCTGAAGTTGACCGGCGATACCATCATTGGCGCCAACTTCGGTTTGAAACAGGTCATGTATCTGGTCCAGCAGGTGGCGCACCTGGAAAGCCCAGTGCTGCTGATAGGAGAAACAGGCGCGGGAAAGGAGGTCGTTGCCAACGCCATCCAATCCTCGTCCAGCCGCCGTGACCGGCCCTATGTAAAGGTGAACTGTGGTGCCATTCCCGAAAGCCTGATCGACAGCGAGTTGTTCGGTCACGAGAAGGGTGCTTTCACCGGGGCCGTTTCAACCAAAAAGGGGTACTTTGAACGCGCTCATACCGGCACGATCTTTCTTGACGAAATCGGCGAGTTGCCCATAGCCGCTCAGATTCGGCTCTTGCGGGTGCTTCAGCAGCACGAGATCGAAAGGGTCGGCGGGAACGAAACCATTGGGGTGGATGTACGCATTATCAGCGCCACCCATCGCAATCTGGAAGAGATGGTCAGAGACGGGAAATTTAGGGAAGATTTATGGTTCCGTATCAACGTCTTTCCGATCATCATTCCGCCGCTGCGCCAGCGCATGGAAGACGTGCCTGCCTTGGTCGGTCATTTTCTGGAACGCAAATCAAGGGAGTTGAAGATCAGGAACTTGTCGGTTCTGGCGCCGGGTACCATGGAACAACTGCAGCGTTATGCCTGGCCGGGGAACGTGCGTGAGCTGGAGAATGTGGTGGAACGAGCTCTTATATTGAGCCAGAGCGTAGGAGGAGAAGGCAGGTTGCGATTCGAGAACCTTCCGTTGCCGCGCGTGGGTGCCGACCAAATCAAAGAGGTAAATGGGGGCGACATCCTTTCTATGGGCGTAGTGATAGCTGAGCACATCAAGAAAGTACTGCGCCTGTGTGGCGGCCGGGTCGAGGGCACAAATGGCGCAGCGCGGAAACTGGGCCTTCACCCCAGTACGTTGCGTAGCCGAATGCGCAAGATGGGCATCCCTTACGGCCACAAAGGCTATGAGCTATAATCCAAAAGCCTATTTCAAAAGGCCCTACCCCAACATGGATTGAAGTGAATGTCGGCTCGTATACAGTCATCAAGGAAAGCGGTGCCGGCGGTATAATACTTTGGATCGAAGATCCTGGGAGGTTGAAGGCCAGGGGGCTAATGCCGTGGCCGCTAATGCGGGCTGGCTGCCGGCCCCAAAAGGCCACCACCTTGAAGTGTGTAAGTCATACACAGATGTGTATCATAAGGCCAGCGTGTAGCAAGCCATGCATAAAACTATTAATTTTTTGGAATAATCCGCGACGGAAGAGAAAAAAGCCTACGCTTTAGCCATCATGTTCGCTGTATTACTTCATACAACTCCGTTATGGGTTCAATGCTCGATATGGGTGAGTGGGCTAACCCTTACAGATATTCATTGCTGAGCATCTCCCGGCAGGGACTGCGTGTTTTTTGCACCCGTTGAATTTTATATTCGGTACTGCCATGTTCTGTGCTTCGACAGTTAATTATCGTTTACGGAGTTTTTAAAGAATTGACTGCGAAATTCGGTTGGCGTTACGCCATACAACCCCTTGAACCTCCGATAGAAGTTGGCAATGCTCGGGAATCCGCTCTCAAGAGCCGCCTCTGTAATGCTTTTACCTGTTGCTGAAAGAAGCGTCCCTGCCTTCTGGAGCCGACGAATGTTAAGGTATTCAACAATACTCGTACTGGTATGACGTCTGAACTCACGAGTCAGCAAGCTGCGGGACAGTCCGAACCGACATGCGATCCCATCTAAATCCCCTGTGTCATCCAGATTTTTATCGAGCCATTCGCAGACTTTTTGAATTGTTCCAAAATGTTTGGCTTTTGAACAATTTCCAAGCAATTGCTGATCGCGTGCATGCGAGGCGAGCAATAGGCCGATAATCCCCCAGGTAACATGAAGTTCGCCGTGATCTTCATTGCTTAATCCATCGGGAAGCATCTCGACTAAGCTCCACAGTCGAGATGCCTGTTTCGGGTGATCAGTGAACGTGCACCTCAAGTTTTTCAAACCACTGAGTACGGATGCCTGTGCCGGGGAAAGGTAGGTAGCCATATCAGCTGTAGTCACGCATACTATCTTGAGATCAGCGGATTCATCTGCGCTGAAAATATATCGGTGACGGACTTTGGGTGCAATCAGTAAGGTACGCCGGTTCATAAGCTCAATGTACTGCTGATCAATAAGCAAGCCACCTCTTCCTGCCAGGCAGAACACCAACTCAAAGACGTCATGGTCGTGCCATTCAGATGATTCTGCAAGTGTTAGGGAAATGTTCCAGAACATATTTTATCCAATCGTACATGAAATATAGCCAATATAGTAAGACAAATATGAACCACTTGAATATCATGCATTTCGTTGGATGCCAAGTCGCCCTGTATGGCGACCTACTATAGAGATATGGAGGGAAAAATGGTAGATCATAAAATCATTGAAGCTTTTCAGATGATGTGGGGTAATTTCCCAGAAGGTGTTATGCTGGTTGACAAGAGCAAAAATATTGTTGCCGTTAATGCCGCTTATGAATCAACCGGTTTAAAGGCCGGCATGGTATGTGCCAAAATCGGTTCGCCGGAAATGCACAAAGGCTGTCTGGCAAATCAGGCGCTAACTGACCAGACAGCTAAATATAAAAAAGTAAATATGAACGGCAGAGAGTTTACTACTTTCTGGGTACCAGTTGCCGGGAAAGGCAATTTGTATCTCCATTTTTCAGTTGGCATGATGGTTGATTATGGCAATTGTGCAGAAAGGATTGAAGGTTCATTGTAAGCTTTAATAAAGTATATTTGGAAGAACTATGTTCGTATTCGGCGCCGTGAATGAGGTAGTCGTTGTGGGGCATAAACGCCTTGAGCAAAGCAGTCTAAAAATAATGCGAAGGGCGGGAGCTCGTCCCTTATTATGACTCATCCCCGGCACCTGGTGGGATTTGGGCTCTTTTTCCTCGACTCCTGCCATGTAATTTCGGCTTTCGGTCACAATTCTATTATCTTTTTGAGGTCTTCAAGATAGTTCAATAGAACTCGGCTAAATCAGCTTTGTCAACGCACAGCTCCCCTGGCCGGATAGAAAAAATGGCGCGACAATACCCGTATAGCCAACAAGACCTTGGGTCTTTACCTTGTAACTGATACGATAAATCGATTCAGGATCGGGATGAACATTTCCTTGCCCGAAATGGATGGCCCCGAGGCCACAGAGCGAATAAATGCTAAATTGCCCGATCATATCAAGCAATAAGTGACGCGGTTCAGTGTTTGGGATCTGGAAACGACCGTTTGCTTTACCCTTTTTTGACCACCCCCAAAACCCACATTTTGGCCTTGAAACCGGGCCGGTAATCGGGTTAAACAATCTTAGTCAATTCGATCTCACACGTGAACGCGATTCTTAACCATTTCAAAATTTGAGGCGGCTCCATGAAAATAGGTTACGCCCGCGTATCCACTCTTGAGCAAAACCCTGATTTGCAGCATGATGCTTTAAAGAAAGCCGGCTGCAAAAAAATCTATACCGACAATGCATCAGGGGTAAAGACTGAACGCCCGGCGCTCAACGAGATCCTGGAACATATCCGCAAGGGGGATTGCCTGGTTGTTTGGCGGCTGGATCGGTTGGGGCGGTCCCTGAAACACCTAATCGAAGTGGTCGATGACCTGGAAAACCGAAAGGTCGGTTTTATGAGCCTCCAGGAGGGGATCAACACCACGACCGCCGGCGGCCGCTTAGTGTTCCATCTGTTTGGGGCTCTTTCCGAATTTGAGCGTAACCTGATCAGAGAAAGGACATGTGCTGGGCTTGCTGCTGCCCGGGCCAGGGGCCGGATGGGAGGCCGGAAGCACAAACTGAAACCGGCCCAGGTGAAAACGTTGCGCAGCATGTATGAAAGCAGGAAGCACACAATTAGAGAGATCTGCAAGGTAATGGGGATATCCAAGCCGACTCTTTACGAGTATTTAAAAACAAAGGGTAAAATAGGAGCCCTGGAGGGTTACTAAATACTTTAAACACTTCAAAGCGATTTGGCACCAGAACGTAGTTTCGGGGAACAACTCGGACGGAATCGGGAAAACAAGCGAATGAACACCGACCATACGACCGCAGGCGCTGATGAAGCTAATTGAGAATACTGGAACAAACCGCGTTATAGACGTATTGAGGCAAGTAGTTCAGCCCGGTTCGTCATTGAATATCGCATCGCCCGCTTTGTCCCTGTTTGCCTTTTTCGAGCTACGGGACCTGTTAAACCAAGTGGCTCCTTCGCGCTTGATCCTACCCTTGGATGCGGATGGTGACCTAACGCTTTTGGGTTCAGCCGCCGATCGGCCGGCCCGCAACCGGTTGCAGACACGCTGGCTTGCCCAAATGTGTGCCAAATGGATTCAAGAAAAAGCCGAGGTGCGATCATCCTCAACTCCTTTGCCGCAATCGGCTTATTTCATCCAAAATCCCGAATCAGCCCGAAGCCGTGTGATAACAGGGAACTGTCCATTGACAACCGACGGCCTGGGTCTTACTCCGGGCAACCAGCTCAGCCTGATCCAATGCACGGAAACCCCCGCAGAAGTGAATCTCTTTGGCGCTTGGTATGAATCCCTCTGGAATGCCGTCCCAGCCTCTTCGGAATCAAAAGAAAGACTGATCAAGCAACTTCAGCAGATGAGTGAACATTACCCCGCATCCCTTATTTATTACCAAGTCCTTTTTCAACTATTCAAAGCGCGCGGAGACGAACTCGATGAGGAGCGGATTGTCAAATCCGCCACGGGTGTCAAAAATACCCTCGTCTGGAAAAAGCTGTTCAAGTTCCAACGCGACGGCGTAATTGGCGCTATCGAAAAGCTGGAGCGATTTGGTGGTTGCATCATCGCGGATAGCGTTGGCCTGGGCAAAACGTTCGAGGCCCTGGCAATCATCAAGTATTACGAATTGAGAAATGATCGGGTGCTTGTGCTCGCTCCCAAACGGCTGCGAGATAACTGGACGCTTTACAAGGCCAATGATCGCCGCAATAGCCTGGCAACCGATCGATTCAATTATGATGTCCTCAACCACACTGACCTTTCCCGAGACGGCGGCATGTCAGGCGATATCGATCTTGGGCACGTCAATTGGGGTAATTACGACCTTGTGGTTATCGACGAATCCCATAATTTCCGCAACAAAACATCGCATCATGATCGGGAGACCCGTTATGGCCGTCTAATGCGGCGCATCATCAAGGATGGAGTCAAGACCCGTGTGCTAATGCTTTCCGCTACTCCGGTGAACAACCGCTTGGCGGATCTGCGCAACCAGATCGCCTTTGTTACTGAAGGGAATGATACCGCTCTTTTGGACAATGGCATCGCCAGCATCGAGGCCACCACCCGTCTCGCGCAAAAACAGTTCAATCGCTGGCTGAAATATGATGAAGAGGAACGCACCCCCGGTGCTTTAGTAGAGATGCTGGGGTTCGACTATTTTCAACTTCTTGACTTGTTGACCATTGCCCGTTCCCGCAAGCATATCGAAAAATACTACGGCATTGATGAAACGGGGCAGTTTCCCGAGCGCCTGAAACCAATCAATATCAAACCCGATGTGGATCGCGCCGGCGAGTTCCGCTCCATTCGTGAAATTAACTCTGAAATCAGGCGCCTTAACCTGGCCGTTTATGCGCCCCTGCGCTATGTGCTCGCCCACAAACAGGCGGCCTATGATGCTAAATACAGCACAGAGATTCGTGGAGGCGAGGGCTTCTTCCGCCAGATCGACCGAGAGGAGAGTCTTGTCCACCTCATCCGCGTCAACGTACTAAAGCGCATGGAGAGCGCCGTATCGTCATTCGCCCTGACCATTGGTCGCCAAATGGCCGATGTGGAAGCCACGCTGGCTAAGATCGAGGCTCACGTGGAATTGATCGAGGAAGTGGATATCGCCGAAGTGGATATCGACGATCCAGCTTTTGAGACCCTACTCGTGGGCCGCAAGGTCAAGGTGCTGCTCCAGGACGTGGATTTGGTTCGTTGGAAGCAGGACCTGATCGAAGACCGCAACCGATTGGCGACCCTACATGCTGCGGCCAAACAAGTCGGCGCCGTGCGTGATGCAAAACTAAATGCTTTGCACCAGGTGATTGAACATAAGTGCCGCACCCCCATCAACCCAGGCAATCGCAAGGTCATTGTTTTCAGCGCCTTTGCCGACACTGCGAATTACCTCTACGAACATCTCGCTCCGTGGGCTCAGAAAAATCTTGGCATTCACAGTGCACTCGTCACCGGTGCAGGGCGCAACCGAACGACTTTGCCCAACTTGCGCAAGGATCTTGCCGCAATTTTGACTGCGTTTTCGCCCCGCTCCAAGGAGCGTCCTGAAGAACTATCTGATGAGGGCGAACTGGATCTGCTGATCGCAACTGATTGCATCTCCGAAGGTCAAAATCTGCAAGACTGCGACTATTTGATTAACTACGATATCCATTGGAACCCGGTACGCATCATCCAGCGTTTCGGCCGCATCGATCGTATTGGTTCGCCCAACAGTCGCATTCAGCTTGTTAATTTCTGGCCCAACATGGAGTTGGAGGAGTATATCAACCTCGAACAACGTGTCAGCGGCCGCATGGTGCTCTTGGATATTTCCGCAACGGGCGAGGAAAATCTTATCGAGCTGCAATCCGGTAATCAAATGAACGATCTGGAATACCGCCGCAAGCAGCTTCTCAAATTGCAGGACGCTGTTATCGATATGGAAGACCTTTCCAGCGGTGTTTCCATCACCGACCTGACGCTAACCGATTTTCGTATCGATCTGTCTGGTTTTCTCAAAGAACACCAGGACCAATTGGAACGTCTCCACCTCGGCGCCTTCGCGGTGACTACTAACAATGGGACGGGTGATGGGATTATACCGCCCGGCGTTATTTTCTGTTTACGCGCCGAAGGTGAAGCGGCCGTCCGATCCGTTGAACCCGGATATCCCCTACCACCCCATTATCTGGTGCATGTCGGCACCGATGGGGCGGTACTGCTTCCTTTTGTCCAGGCCAAGCAGGTTCTTGATCGGCTCAGAAAGCTTTGCGTTGGACGCGACTTTCCCGATGCCGAGGCCTGCGCCCGATTCGACCGAATCACCCGCAACAGCGAAAACATGGCCGCCACACAGAAACTACTCACCGCCGCGGTAAACTCTGTCGTGGGCAAAAAAGAGGAGCGCGCCGTCGCCAGCCTTTTCACCCCCGGCGGTACCCATGCGGGCAAGGGGGAGTTCGCGGGCATGAACGACTTTGAAGTGGTCGCGTTTCTTGTGGTTTTACCGGAGACGGGCGCATGAACGCGCAGGCTATCATCGAAGCCCTCGGCCTGCCGCCGGAATCTCGCATAAACCAGCGTGTGCCCAAGAAACTGTTGGTAGAAAACGGCGCACCGACCGTATCTGACAAAAGGCAGATTAACGAAGGGATCGAGGAATTACTTTGGCTCGCGGTTCTGAAGCCGAACACCGTTGGCGTGCCTTCATACAGCGATGAAACCCGCCAGTACCTGGAAATCACAGTGCTTTCCCTTAAATTGCGGCCGATGGCCAAGGCGGTCCGGCTGGTGGAACTGGTTCATCGGGCCATTCCGTACCCTGTTGTGTTGGTGACGAGCCAATCCGAAACCACCGCGATGTCGCTGGCTCACAAGCGCTTGTCTCAAGGCGAAGCGGGTAAGGTAGTGTTGGATGGTTCGGTTGCCGAAGTTCGATTTGAACCTAATCCGGAAATAAAGCAACTGGGCACTGAAAAAACGAATCGGTTTTTACAAAGCCTGACCTTGGCCGAATTGCCGCAAACCAACCTTTTGGCCGTATATCGGGGTTGGATGGGGCGGATTTTTGCCTTACAGGCCGCAAAGATCACCGGAAATTTTGCAATCCTTCAGACAGAGGAACTCGTCGCAATGCGTCAAAAGGCGCTCGAAGAACACGATCTCCTGACTCACAATATTACCAGCCTTCGCTCACAGGCCCAACGGGAATCGCAAATCAATAGGCGTGTCGAGTTGAACCTGACAATCAAGCGATTAGAAGATCGGTTGCGAGAGGTAGAAAAAGCGTTGTGAATAATTATGCTGTGATGCGCTTCTCATCCTAAAATAGCCGCTCAAAGAAATAGGGAGTTAACCTATGCAAAAGCTGGACGGACGATCCGCCGACATCCTGGCGGACAATATCGAAAAACTTAAAACTCTCTTCCCCGAAGCCTTTGCTGAGGGCAAAATAGACTTCGAGGTGCTCAAACAGCTTCTTGGCGGCGTGAATGAAGAACGTGAGGAAAAATACGGTCTCAACTGGCATGGAAAATGCCGCGCTCGTCAGCTTGCGCTCACGCCCAGTGCCGGGGCGCTACGGCCTTGCCCGGAAGAGAGCGTGGAATGGAAAACTACCCAAAACCTCATGATCGAGGGCGATAACTTGGAAGTGCTCAAGCTCCTGCAAAAAAGCTATGCCGGCAAGGTCAAGCTGATTTGTATTGATCCACCCTATAACACCGGAAAGGATTTTGTATATCCCGATGACTTTCATGAAAGCATCAAGAATTATCTTGAAATAACAGGCCAAGTTGATGGTGGGGGCAGGAAAATGTCCAGTAACACCGAGGCCTCAGGGCGGTTCCATACCGATTGGCTGAACATGATGTATCCAAGGTTAAAGTTGTCCAGGAATCTGCTGCGGGGCGATGGGGTAATTTTCATCACGATTGACGATCACGAAGTTAGCAGACTGCACAGCCTGTGCGATGAAGTCTTCGGCGAAGAGAACTGTCAAGGGATCCTCGTGTGGCAGCACAGTCTTCAGCCTAAAGGGTATTCAGGGAAGTTCTCCGTCCACCACAACTTCGTACTCTGCTACCAGAAGAGCAGCGATTTTGAGTTAGCTAATCTTGAGCGAACCGAAGAGCACAACCAAAACTATTCCAATCCTGACCAAGACCCCAATGGCCCATGGCGCAGTGGTGACGTTCGTAATGCGTTATACAGACCAAACCTCATCTACAAGATTAGGACTCCATCCGGTAAAATGATAGAGCCCCCAACAAAAGGTTGGCGTTGGAGCAAGGAGACGGTGGCGTCTAAAATCAAATCCGGTGAAATCGTGTTTTCCTCTGATGAAACTCGCATCATTCGAAAGATTTACCTAAATAAGCTGGAAGGCAGAACGCCCGAGACAATCTTATTTGGGAAAACCGTTGGAACCACCAGAGACGCAGCGTCAGAAATCAAAGAGTTCTTCGATGACAGTGTCCCATTCGATACACCAAAGCCAACCGGCCTAATACAACACCTGATAACACTTTCAGGAGCGAGAAACAGAGACGTTGTGGTTGATTTCTTCGCCGGATCTGGAACAGTGGGCGACGCTGTTTGGAAATACAACGCAGTAAATAAACAGAACCTGCGGTCGATCCTGGTGCAGCTCCCCGAGACACTCGACCCGGAGAACCAAGAACAGAAAGCAGCAGTAAACTACTGTGACAAGCTTAAGAAGCCCCGAACCATTGCCGAGCTGACCAAGGAACGCCTGCGCCGTGCCGGTAAGAAGACCCGTGACCAGTACCCCGATTTTGCAGGTGATTTGGGCTTTCGAGTCTTCAAGTTGGACACAACCAATATCCGCGCCTGGGAACCGAACCGCGATAATTTGCCGCAATCGATCTTCGATTCTGCGGAACACCTTAAAGCCGACCGCACGGAGCAGGATATCCTCTTTGAGCTGCTAATCAAACTCGGTCTCGATCTCTGCGTACCCATAGAACAAAAGAGCATCGCGGGCAAGAGCGTCCACAGCGTTGGGGCGGGCACGTTGCTGGTATGCCTGGAATCGAAAATCAATTCCAACGAGGTCGAACACCTGGCCCTTGGCATCGTCGAGTGGCACAAGCAACTTGCTCCGGCAGGGGACAGCACCATCGTTTTTCGCGACAGCGCCTTTGCTGACGATGTGGGCAAGACCAACCTTGCCGCCATTCTTGAGCAGTACGGGCTTGCGAACGTGAGGAGCCTGTAATGGGAACTACAATGAAGCTGCATTTCGAGCCCGATCTCGATTTCCAACTATCCGCTATCGAGGCAGTTTGTGACATTTTTCGCGGCCAAGAAATTTGTCGCACTGAGTTCACAGTGGTACAACGTCCTTTTTCTCGCGCCCCAGTCCAAAGGGAATTGGACCTTGGGGTAAGCAGTAAAGTCCCTATCCAGCTTGAGCTGGGCCTGGAGGAATCCGGTCTCGGCATCGGCAACCGCCTGACGCTGCTCGACGACGAAATCTTAAAGAACCTGAATGATATCCAGATCAGAAACGGTCTGCCGGTGTCAACCACGCTGGCCTCGGGTGACTTTACGGTGGAAATGGAGACCGGCACTGGCAAGACCTACGTCTACTTGCGCACGGTCTTTGAACTCAACCGGCGCTACGGTTTTACCAAATTCGTCGTCGTGGTGCCTTCGGTGGCAATCAAAGAAGGGGTCTATAAGTCGCTTCAAATTATGGAAGAACATTTCCGCGCCCTCTACGCCGGCACTCCCTTTGAATATTTCCTCTATGACTCCAGCAAGCTGGGGCAAGTGCGTAATTTCGCTTCCAGCCCTCATATCCAAATTATGGTGGTCACAGTAGGGGCGATCAACAAAAAAGACGTGAACAATCTATATAAGGATTCAGAAAAAACGGGCGGGGAAAAACCAATCGATTTGATTAAAGCAACACGCCCCATTCTGATAGTGGACGAACCGCAAAGCGTGGACGGCGGTTTAGGGGGCCGCGGCAAAGAGGCCCTCGGTGCGATGCATCCGCTGTGCACTCTACGCTATTCAGCAACTCATGCGGATAAACATCATATGGTCTATCGCCTTGATGCAGTGGACGCCTATGAGCGCAAATTGGTCAAACAGATTGAGGTCGCTTCGGCCTCCATCGAGGGAGGCCACAACAAGCCCTATGTACGGTTGCTCGCAACAAGCAACAAACGCGGGGCCATCAGGGCCAAGGTGGAACTTGATTTGCAGACACCAACGGGTGTTCGGCGCTTGGAGGTGGACGTTCAGGATGGAGATAATCTGGAACAGACCACAAAGCGATCTGTATATGCAAATTGCCGTGTAGGCGAAGTCCGCGTAGGGAAGGGCAACGAGTTCATGGAACTGCGGGTGCCCGGAGGTGAACATTTCCTTGGTATCGGGCAAACCTACGGGGATGTGGAAGCTCTGGCCGTCCAACGGGAGATGATTCGCCGTACGATCAGAGAGCACCTGGAAAAGGAAAAACGGTTACGGCCTCAAGGCATCAAAGTCCTGAGCCTGTTTTTTGTCGACGCAGTGGATAAATATCGAAAGTACGAAATCGACGGTAATAATGTCAAAGGTGACTATGCTCATATTTTTGAGCAAGAGTATCAACGCCTGGCAAAACACCCGGACTACGTTACGCTTTTCAAGGAGGTGGACCTTTCCGCATCTGTCGATCAGGTTCACAACGGCTATTTTTCCAAAGACAAAAAAAAGGTCGGGGGCAAAACCATAGAAGTTTATAAAGATACTGGTGGTGACACCAAAGCTGATGACGATACATACAACCTGATTATGCGGGAGAAGGAAAAGCTGCTCAGCCTGGACACACCCTTGAAGTTCATCTTCTCCCATTCCGCGCTGAAAGAAGGGTGGGACAATCCCAATGTATTTCAAATCTGCGCTTTAAGGGAGATGGGCACCGAGCGCGAACGCCGTCAAACAATCGGCCGCGGGCTCCGTCTGTGCGTTAACCAAAATGGTGAACGGCTCAGGGGTTTTGAAACCAACACACTAACAGTTATTGCCACCGAGGGGTATGAGCAGTTCGCCGAAAACCTGCAAAAAGAGATTGAGCAAGATACAGGCATCCGTTTCGGAATCGTGGAACACCATCAGTTCGCGGCGATCTCTGTGTTCGGTACCGGCGGGGCGGCCTCGCCAATGGGCATTGAACTTTCCAAAGAGCTATGGGAACACCTGCGCGTGGCCGGTTATCTCGATGCCAAGGGCAAAGTGCAAGACGCTTTGAGAAAAGCACTCAAGGACAACACGCTTATTGTTCCCGATACCTTCGCGGCACAATTGCCACAAATTAGGGAAATTTTGCGCAAGCTTGCCGGCAAATTGGAAATCAAAAACGCCGATGACCGCAAGCAGATAGCTACCCGTCAAGCGGTTTTACGAAGCGAGGAGTTCAAGGCGCTATGGGATCGCATTAAGCATAAAACCACCTATCGTGTTTCGTTCGATAATGACAAGCTGATCGAACGGTGTATCGAAGCAATCCGGAACGCTCCGCCGATCACCCGTACACGGCTTCAATGGCGCAAGGCGGATTTGGCCATCGGTCGCTCGGGTGTGGAGGCCACCGAAACTGCAACTGCTGCACCAGTGGTGATCGATGAGAATGATATAGAGCTTCCAGACCTTGTGACCGATCTGCAGGATAAGACGCAGCTCACTCGCCGTACCATAGTGCGTGTTCTTACAAATAGCGGAAGATTGGATGATTTTAAGCGCAATCCCCAGCAGTTCATTGAGCTGGTCGGAACTGCAATCAATCGGGCCAAACGGTTGGCCATAGTCGATGGAATTAAATACCAACGGTTGGGAGAAGATTATTACTATGCACAGGAGCTATTCGAACAGGAAGAACTAACCGGATATCTAAGAAACATGCTCACTGATACGCAAAAGTCTGTGTTCGAGCATGTAGTGTATGACTCACCCAACGAAGCAAATTTTGCCAAGCAGCTTGAGGGGAACGAAGCGGTTAAAGTGTATGCCAAGCTTCCCGGTTGGTTTAAGGTGCCAACACCCCTTGGCACATATAATCCGGACTGGGCGGTCTTGTTGGAAAAAGACGGTGCCGAGCGCCTTTATTTTGTAGTCGAGACCAAGAGTGGCTTGTTTGCAGACGATATCCGCGAAAAGGAAAGCGCTAAGATCACCTGTGGTGCAGCGCATTTCAAGGAATTGGAAAAGGGAGGGGATAATCCGGCAATGTTCGTGAAAGCGTCTTCTTTGGATGACGTTTTTTCATGCTCCGACAAATAAAATAATACTGAGCCCTATAGAAAGAATGTACCGGAATCCTTGTGCAATGATCCGTCGTCACACTTATAAGGCTATTTGGCGCCAAACAGTCATCAAAAGGATAAGGGGCACGGAATAGGTCCTTGCCTTACAATGTCTTTGCGTTATTCAGAAAGAATCAAAATCAATAGTTTCTGGGACTCTGCGTGCAACAAAGAAACCGAATATGGGGATATTTTTAAAAGACTTAGAAATAATCGATTTCATTGCACGGAAATGAGCTCCCGTCGTCAAAACGTCATCGAAAATGGCTATGGCTACTGGAATCGGCTTTAGCAGGTTTTGATCAATGCGGTAGAGTTCTTCTAATTCCTCGGGAGTCTTGCGTATTGCGCTGTCATGAACAGCAGTTGTACTCTCTGCTTGAACCACCAACTCTCTTAAATCTAAAGGGGGAGTAGGCCTTATGGCGTGAATGAGCCTTATCACTCTATCATCATAAAGGGGGTCAGTTTTTTTCTTCGAGGGCGGTATCGGAACACAGGTGACGCTGTTGATAAAATTTTCACAGATGGCGGAACGGAATGATGCAGCTGCCTTTGCGATAGCTTGCCGCTTGTACTTCCATTGCGGCGTTCCTCGCTTTTCCACACTTTTCTTAATGTTGATAATCAATCCGTTGGTAGCGCTGTACGTATACCCCTTCCTGGCTGTGTATTCGCCGAGAAAATAGCATTTATCTTCGGCAGTCAGGTAATAGTGGTCCTGACAGATGAGCTCATCAACTTCAGTTAATCTCTGCGGAAAGGTGGGATTTGATGTCGTCATAATCCCTTACACGGATTGCTCCTTTCTCTGCAAATTTTGTGGGCCAAGTAAGATTTTTGTTACGAAAACAACTGTCTAGAATAAATAGTTTTCGTCCTTGCTGCAATGCCGCCCTTGCCTGAATAAGAGTTCCCGATGTATTGCTCGCTTCTACGATAATTGTAGCTTCGGTTAAGGCTGACATGGTTATGTTACGTTCAGGGAAGAACAGCCTATTACTTCGATAGTCCTGCTTTTCATAACGTTGAACTGGGACTTGGCTGATGAGTAAAAATTCCTTCGCGATTCGGTTTTGTAAATCCGCATTCTCTTTCGGATAAGTTCGAGACAGTGGAGTACCGATTACGGCTATTGTTCGGCCATTGCTTTCAATTGCCGTTTTATGAGCTTCGGTGTCAATTCCCATAGCCAACCCAGAAACAATAGTGAAATTATCTGCAATGAGCATGCGCACAAGTTTCCTTGTTCTTGCAAGCCCCTCGACAGATGGTTTTCGAGTCCCAACAACAGCTATACATCTAGATTCGACTAAATCCCACCATCCTTGATAGTACAATAGCTCTACAGGATTACGCGCATCACGCAATTTGAGGGGATATTCTCTAGTGCCATTAATTCGGACACCAAATCTTTCAATATGGGAGGCTCGAAACTGTCTCAAAACCAAAGAGGCATATTCTGTAGCCTTTGACGGTGGAACATGGTCAGAGGGCAAAGAACCTGGATGTGAAGAAAACTTTTCTGATATAGACTTAAAAGACGCCCCCTTGTTATCCCACATAGCTTCATAGGCGCCTAATTCTCTGAACGGCGAGACCGAGTGGACCGTGCAATCTGTTTTAAATGGAAGCGGTAGATATTCTTGATTCTTAACAGCGTTCATTATTGGCACCAAGAATTTGTTATTCGGTTTTCCCTATCGAACGCCGATGGGACACTATAATATTGTGGTTTCCTAACACGGGTTTCAATTAAATTCAAGATTCTGCCAAAATGTTGATGCTGGCACTAACCACTTGGCATACATCCGAAAATACGCCGAGATATCTGATTATATCCACTGCAACACTCGATAGCTTTGTCACGCTCATTAAGCCCGTATGAAACTGAGAACAGCTAAGCACTATTTAGCATTCCTAAGTTGTTCAACCTATACTCCATCGCTTGTTTGCTCACGGCGAAAATGCTAGCTAATTCGCTGATAAGGTCCTCTTTCGAAAAAGAAGCGCGTTTACGCGACAGGAGCCGGACTATCTCATTCTTTATAAAGGTGTTCGGCATGAGCAATTCAGCTGCGAACGCATTAGCTTGTATTTCTTCATTATCAATAGCAAGGCTTGATTTTGAATCTCGAAAATCTATCCGTACGACTTTATCAACAAAGAGCTGTTGCTTTTTATGGAGAATCAAGTGCCCTAGTTCATGAGCTATTGAAAACCTCTGCCGATTATCTGGGTGCGCCGAATTAATCCCGATTATTACGTGTCCCGCTTCGCTATCTCTGTATAGGATGCCTGAAATATCATCATGCCCTTCAAATGGTTCAAACGAAAGTTTTGCGCCTAACTTCTTAGCAATCTTGTCTACGGGAACAGGCGGTCCGGTAATTCCATGAAGTTCTAGTAATTTTTCGACATGCCTTTGAGTCCTCATGGCTATCCCTCTTTCCCTGACGCAACTATTCGATTAACCCACTTTTCGCCCTCTTCACCAAGTAAGGCTTTTTTGAGCAGATGCTGGCCAATGATATTCGAAGTTGTGAGAGCCTCCTTGCTAGGGAGTAGATCGAGTGGCGAAACACCCAATACATCAGCAATTGAATAAAGCGTGTGGAGGGGGATGTGCTGCCTCCCTTTTTCAATGTTCGTTATAGAGGTCCGACTGAGCCCAACTCTCTCAGCCATTGTCTCCTGGGTTAGCTGGGCAGCCTTCCTTAAAATTTTTAAACGGCGCCCAAGATCTCTGTAAATCAGTTCCATTTCAGCCATGTGCTATTGATAGCCATTGTTAATACCAAATGTCAACACAATAAACTGTTTGTGTGGCAAACATTCATAAGCCGTAATGTTTTTTTTATTGACATTTATTCTGGATTCGCTATCATTCCGTAAAATGCGCAGGTGTCTCAGTCACCAACAATTCAGTAACCAAGGAGAACGGATTAATGGAAAAAAATGAGAAGGAATTCAAAATCAAGATCGACCAGAAACCCTTTGGTTGGCCAGAGCAGTTCATTACCGGATTACAGATAAAGAATCTTGCCAAGGTCGATATGAGTTATGGGGTTTGGTTGAAGGTTCCCGGCCCCGGAGAGGACATGCCAGTTGGCGATAACGAACAGGTCGATCTCAGCCAAAATGGCAGGGAGCATTTTTTTACAGGCCCCACACAAACGACGGAGGGTTGAACTGTGTCATTTTTGCCAGAATTCGATCGTAATTATCTTGAGGAAAAAGGCATTAAATATCGTGAAATAGTAGATAATGGGAAAAAGGGCTTGGTCCTCCAGGATGCACCCCTTCCTGCTGGAAAATACGATCACGAAAAGGTCGATATCTTGATTTTCCTACCGCAGGGATACCGTGATGTCCCGCCTGATATGTTCTACGTACACCCAAGCGTGTTTTTGATGCCCCAAAAAAAAAGAGCGAAGGCCACTCAGGCCACAGCAACCTTTGATGGAAAGATGTGGCAGCGCTGGTCCCGTCATTTCCCAGGCAACCACTGGCGACCCGGGATTGATGGAATCCATACCTTCATGAAAAAAATTGACCATGCTCTCAAAGAGGCTACGCCTGAATGAAATATACCATTACGCTACGCCAAGACCATTATGAAGTACTTAAGGCCCATTTGATTCAATCAGACCATAAAGAGCGAGTTGCCATTCTCCTTTGTGGGAGAGCCCTAATTCAATCTGATCCTTGGGATGCCCATCCTGAAGAGAGGCTTTTATCTAGAAAAGTGGAAATCTTGCCGGAACATGAATTGATAGAATCCTTGCCCGGGCGCGTAACTTGGAAAACAGCTTCACTTGTAAGGTTGCTTAAAGAAGCGGAAGAAACCGATTCAGCGATAGCGGTTGTGCACAACCATCCAGCGGGTGTGGGCTATTTTTCTGAGGTAGATAACTTCTATGAGCCAAATCTCTTTCGGTTAATTTTCAATCGTAATGGCGGAGACCGACCACACGCTAGTTTGATAATGACCCCAGACGGAAAACTATACGGGCGGGTTTTTTGCTCAAGATTGAACCCACACCCAATCGAATTTATAAGGGTTTTGGGCGAGAACTTTAAATTTTTTTACCAAAACCGGGAAGCTGGAATGATAGAAGAAGCGTTCCAAAGACAAGCTTTGATGTTCGGGCAAGCCCTCAATAAGGACCTTTCCCACCTTCGGATAGGGATTATAGGGTGCGGCGGCACCGGATCAGCCACAGCAACGATTTTAACTAGGTTGGGTATCGGCAAGATCCTTCTGGTTGACAAGGACTTTGTTGAAAAATCGAATTTGAACCGTCTTCACGGCGCCACGATTATTGATGCTCAAGCAAAAAGGTCGAAGGTGAAAATGCTCTCTTCCTATCTTGAAGGAATGGGCCTTGGAACCATCGTTAAAACTATTGGTAAATGGGCTGATTCACATGGAACTGAAGATTATCTCAAATCGTGCGATATAATTTTTGGCTGCACAGATGACCACCAAGGTCGGTCCCTGCTGAATAGGATAGCGTATTTTTATCTTATTCCTGTGATTGACATGGGGCTCATCATTCAACCGGCAAAGAACAAACCGTCGACAATTCAAGCATTAGACGGAAGATATACAGTTCTTTTTCCATCGAAAGCGTGCTTATTATGCCGCAATATCATTGACCTACGAAAGGCTCATGACGAGGGACTAGAGCGTTCTGACCCCCATGAATATGAAAGAAGAAAAAAAGAAGCCTATGTAATTGGAGCGGGGAATCCAAGCCCGGCTGTTGTTACTTTTACCACTGAAGTTGCAACTATGGCGGTAAATGAATTCATTCATCGACTCCAAGGATTTAGGGGTATCAATGGATCAACCTGGGAGAGGCGAAGGTTTTTCTTAGATTGTGAAGATCGGAAAACCGGGGGTATAATTCGCAAAAATTGTGAAGTTTGCGGTGGAGAGAAATATTGGGGCAGGGGTGACATGGAACCTTTCCTAAATCGGGTATAAAGCTATGGGAAGAGTAAAAAAATTTCTGATTAATGTTTTTGCTAAGCTTAGATTTGTTCAGGCGCCAGAGTTTTTATCTGAGATCATTTCAGAGCACCCGATTAAGGAAACTCTCCGCAACCATACTATTTTTATCGTGGGAAGCCGTGGGTACCAAAAATGGGCTTATTTCATGTGCCCTTGCGGCTGCGGTGAAACGATAATGTTGTATCTAGGAAAAACAAGGAGGCCGAGATGGTCTATTAAAATCGATTTTTTTAATAGGCCCACTATAAATCCTTCAATATGGCAAACTTCCAATTGCAAGAGCCACTTTTGGGTCCGTAAAGGCCTTGTCACATGGTGTGAATGATTCAATTATGTTCGAACGAATTTTAGGACTACGCCATGAGGCACAGAGGGGCTTTAAAGTTTACATAATCTATAACAGCTCGCTAAAACCTTCCTAAGTCCAATTTTTCCAGAACCTTATAAAAGTTTACATAAGTGATATTATCAGACGTTGAAAATTGATTCAGTTGGGACGTTTTAAGGGTGTCACCCCGATTCATGCGCTCATGTACGCTAAGGAATTAAACACTGGTTTTCTTGAGTTCGTGTTTCTTGAGCCAATTACAAAGATTGGCTTCTGTAGTACCATATCGTTTTGCGATAAATTTTTGAGTTGAACCGTTGGCCAAAAGGGCCTCGATCTCTTGCTGATATTTGTCCAGTTTGCTTTTACCTGGCCCCCTGGGTCTGCCGAGAGGTTTGCCGGCTGCCTTTCTGGCTCTGAGGGCCTCCTTTGTTCGTTGAGAGATAAGATCACGCTCGATTTCAGCAGCCATTGAAAACGCCATGGCTATTATCTTACTTTGAATACTATGGTCCAGTTGCCAATTACCCTTTACCGCATAAATATTGATTCTTTTTTGGCTGGCAATTGACAAGATTTCCATACACTCAAGCATGGAGCGGCCCAGGCGGGACAGTTCACTAACAATAATGTTGTCGCCATCTCCGAGCTTTTCCAATACATCGGCAACATTCCGTTTGCGCCAAGAAATTTTACCAGATGCCTTCTCTTCAGAAAAAGTGACCTTGCCTAAATCTTTATCATTGGCCAATTTAAGGATGTCGGCTTTGTTTTTTTCGATATCCTGGTCGACCGTGGAGACCCTGAGATACCCGATGGTCTTCGATGATTTTTTCATTTTTTAATTTTGGTCGTCCCGGTCCTATAAGGGGGTAACCTCTTACTCGTTGCGGCCATACTGCTTTTTGATGCTATCCATTAAAGCCTGACCGTTTGGAAACCAGTGTTGCGGCTCACGGCGTATCGTCAAAAAGTATTCGATCAAATCCATACACCACTGTGCCCGTTCGTGATCGCATGCATTAAAGGCCCTGGTATTTGGATAAGTCCCGCTATTGTATAGCCATAAAATGATCCTGGCGATATCTCGTGCTGAGCCTGTTCCGGGTGCCTCTTTCAGAATCCAGTCGAACGCATTTTGAACCGAAACCTTTAATTCCGATAATCTTTGTTCATCCATTTTACTCCCTCCTATTATCAATCAATATGTTCGTCGGTTCCGTTGTCACAAAAATCAACTGGGTGTCGCTGTCTTGCCGTCTATCGATATTCGTTATTTTCCCCATTGCCTATTCCGGCCCTTTTCATCAAATTTAAAGAAAATATTGAAGTATTCCTATACTTATAATAGTTATTATCTTATTGTAAATGCTTTTCTCCTTATTATCGTTACTTTTTATACGTACGTTTTTACAATAATTTTTTGAGGAACCTATGCGGTTCAGCATTGATCAACTCGTCAACCTGGCCCGGATGACCCAGGATGATTTGAATCGAATCAACCGGTGCCGGCGCCAGCATAACAAATTGGGATTCGGGTACCAGTTATCCTATGTGAAAATGATGAATCGTTTTCCTGTTCAGGTACCATTCGAGATCGTTGATGATATTTTGAACTATGCCAGCATTCAGCTCGGAATTCCCGCAAACTCAATTTCATCTTATTCAAATAGAAGGGAAACGATAGCCGAACACCAGGATCAAATCAGGGACTACTGTGGCTTGGAGCGCTACACTGAACAAGTCGTACCTCAGATTAGCGAATTCTTGTTCCAGGAAGCCTGCCGATTGGAAGAGACCAATGCGTTGATGGCAAAGGCTGAGCAATTTCTAAGAGAGCAAAAGATCCTAACGCCCTCGCTGGACACATTGCGCCGAATCATAGGGAACCAAAGAAAGGCGGCCAGGGATTTCATATTCGCTAAGATAGTGGGTTCGTTGTCAGGAAAAATGATTGACGACCTGGATGCACTGTTGGACCCAAAGGTGAAACGCTTGTCTGATTTCTCCACCCTCAAACAAGCACCACTCAGGCCTTCACCGATCGCAATGCTCAAATTGATAGAAAAGCTAAAAAAGATTGAATCTACAGCTGTCTTGACCGTGGACCTGTCGTGGTTGAACAACAACCTCCAGCGATCGCTGACCCGGTACACGCAGCGATGCGATGCAAACAAAATGCGTGAAGTGGAAAAAACGCGTCGGTATGCTGCTCTGACCTGTTTTTTGGCCCAAAACTACCGAGATACCGTTGATTGCATGATTGACACGTATCACAAGCTCATAAACAAAGTGTATAACCACGCTCAGAATGACATTGATGATCATAACAAAAGTCAAAGAAAACAAATTCGGGAATCGCTTGCCACGTTCCGGCTTATCGCTGAATTGATCTTGGACGAATCTTTGGACAGCAATTCGTTCCGTCAGATTCTGTTTAGCCAGATTGAAAAAAATCAACTGGCTGAACAAATGCAAGAAGTGGATCGCTGGTTGAACGGGAAATACAGCAATGTATTTAATTTGGTGGTCCAGCGTTTCAGCTATATTCGACAATTTTCGCCCTTATTCTTGAAACATATCCGTTTGCAATCAGAAAACGGAGCAAACGCCAATCTGTTCAAGGCGATCGGTTTACTTCGTGAACTCAATGCCAACAATAAGCGAAAATTGCCCGATGAAGTTCCAATGGAATTTGTTCCCAAAAAGCTGCGGCCAATGGTGGTAATCGACGGTGAGGTCAATAGAGCCGCATGGGAATGTGCTTTGCTGACCGCTATTCGAGACGAAATCAAAGCCGGCAATCTTTCGGTGGTACGAAGCAAACGCTTTGGGCGATTTGAAGATTTTTTCATCTCGGATGATAAATGGCGGGATATCCGCGCTGATTTTTTTAATAGGGCCAGATTACCAATGACGCCTGAAAAAGCGGGTCCATTCCTTACAAAACGACTTAACCTGTCTTTTGATCAATTCTTGGAACGGCTTCCGAACAATGCTTTTGTGAGTGTGGATGAGGATTCCTGGCATCTTTCGTCAGATCCCTCTGAACGGCTTGACTCTGATTCTGAAAAGCAACTTGAGGCCTTAAAAAACTGGCTTGCAAGCAATATGCGGGAAATTAAATTGCCGCAGCTGTTGATCGAAGTGAACAATGAGCTGAAAATTGCCCGGCATTTTATGACGGCTACTCAGCAGGAAAATCCGGATATCGCGGATGTGTGCGCTATATTGGCTACGATAATGGCGCATGGCTGTAATATCGGGCCTTATACGATGTCCCAGATCACCGATGGCGTATCCTACAGCCGAATTAAATATATCACAGATTGGTTGATGACGGAGGAAGCTCAACGCGGTGCATTGGCCCAGGTCGTAAACGCTATCAGCCAGTTAGATATCACCCAGGCATGGGGACAAGGCAAGACGTCCAGCAGTGATGGCCAGCGCTTTGCGATGAGACGAAAAGTTCTGCAACAGACCTACAGCCCTAAATTTAACGATTTCGCCCTGGAGTTCTACTCCTTCGTGGCCGACAATTATGCTCCCTTTTTCAGCCTGCCTATCGAATGCACGGACCGCGATGCCCCTTATGTTCTGGATGGTCTGCTTTACAACGAAAGTGACCTGCCCCTGGAAGAGCACTACACCGATACGCACGGCTACACCGAAAACAATTTTGCGGCCTTTGCCATGCTGGGGAGAAGGTTTTCGCCGCGGATTCGTGGTCTTCAAAAGCAACGCATTTATAGGATCGACACAGATAAGGATTACCAGGCATTGACCCCTCTGGTTTGCCGCAGTGACCGGACCATTCACATAGATTGGATCCTGGAACAATGGGATCGAATGGGGCAATTCTATGCGTCGCTTGAATGCGGTCACGCTACTGCGTCCACGGCCATGAAGCGTCTGAACGGTTTCACGGGAAAGAATAATTTTTACCGGGCCAACCGTGAACTTGGACGAATATTCAAGACCGACCACATCCTTCAATACATGTCGGACAAACCAGTTCGCCAAAGAACTCGAAGGGGTTTGCTGAAAGGCGAACAGATCCATGCGCTGGCCCGAGACCTGAATTATGGGAAACGGGGCAGGTTGAGTAACCAGAACTTGCAGGAACAAAAGAATTCTTGTAGCTGTTTGACCTTGATCATGGCTTGCATCATTTATTGGCAGGCAAAGGAGATCAATCGAGCCGTCTTGGAATGTGACCCTGAAGGCAATCAGATCAATCTCAAAATGATGGAACACGTGAGCCCCATTACATGGGATAATGTCATCCTGTATGGGGAATATGTTTTAAATCGCGGGCTAATCGAGGTATAGATTCCTTAGCGTACATGAGCGCATGAATCGGGGTGATACCCTTATCACGGCGCCAATGCCACCGCGGCCGGTAAAACGGTGTCCGGATCGGACATTGGCCAGCGGCACGCGATTCTCACCGGCAGGACCAATAACCGCGATCCCGGTTCGTCTTCCGTTGAGCTTCTCATGGGCAACAGTCGTTTCGTCTCCCCACAGATGCGATGCATCTAAAAAGGTGACACCATCAGCGTCGACCACCAGATAGGTCGGTTTGGAGGCTTTCCCTTTTATCAACAAGCCATCCCAGCCTGCTGTTTTGAGATTCAGACCAAAAGGCCCCCCACAGGAACTGGTGACGAAAATACCGGTAAGCGGCGACTTGGTGACAGTATGGAATCGCGCCGAACAAGGGGCGCCCGTCCCCATCAGGGCACCGGGCAAAAATGCGACAATATTGTCCGGCCCCAAGGGATCGATCCCGGGTGTCATTCGATCGTAAAGCAATTTAAGGCCAAGCCCCTTGGCGCCGAGGTATTTTCTCCGAGTATTTACATCTACTTGAAAAACTCGGAAGATTTCTTCACTAAGATCAACTTCTATGATTTTGTTGGAAGTTCCTTGAATATCTTCCATTAGGCAATCTGTCCTCTGGATGGAATTTATGAGCCGCCACAAACAGTTTATTCTATTTTTTGGTTGGCACCAGCCACAGCGGCAATGCCATATGATTGCATCAGCGAAACCAGTCTGAGTATGCTTTTTTCCCAAACAGCGCGCTCCGGTTGAACGTCATCCGGCATCGGGTATTCCCGGTCAAGCGATTCGTATTTTTCAACTCCAATCTGACGATAGGGCAGCAACTGAACTTGCAGAACTTGGTTCTTGAGCGAACCGGCAATAAAATCAGCCGTGGCTTTGATGTTGTCTTCATCATCGTTGTGACCTGGGATCACCGGGATTCTGAGGATGAGGGGTTTTCCCATTTCGACGGTCTTCATGATATTTGCTTTAATCCGTTGATTGCCCACGCCTGTGTAGGCATGGTGCTTATCGGTATCCATGTGCTTAAGATCGCTGATCACCAAATCCGTATAAGGGTATACCCGATCGAGGATCTCAGGGTCGCAGTGCAGGGCTGTCTCCAGACAAGTGTGAATCCGCTGTTCGCGGCATCGTTTCAGGATAGCCGCGGTGAACTCCCACTGTAAAAGGGCTTCGCCGCCTGAAATCGTCACGCCGCCACCCGATTTCGCATAAAAAGCGAGATCCGCAATCACTTCCTTCAGCACATCATCAACCGAGAGATGCTTCCCCCACACGGTCAGCGCATCGGCAGGACAGGCATCCGCACACTTCAGGCAGCTATTGCAGATCTTGCGGTCGATGCCTCCGATGCGACCGTTGGTCTGCAAAAAAACGCCTTCGTCGCAAACCGGGCAAACCGACAAGCAGTAGCCGCATTTTTCGATACCGATACATCGATTGGGATAGACCCCGATTTCAGGCTGGGGATACAGGCTCTCGGGATTGCTGCACCATCGGCATCTCAAGGGACAGCCCTTTAAAAAAACTTCCGTTCGGATTCCCGGGCCGTCATGAATGGTGAAGTGCTGAATGTTGGTTACGATACCTTCAATCGACATGGACGTATGTCCCTTCCGGCAATCGTTCACTAAGGGATGAAATGGCACCTAAAAGAGGGGGTACGCCGTCACCATTATGGTGACGACGCACCGCCATTTGCGGAAACGGTTGAATCAGTCGAACGAGAGTTCGGTTCGACCGACGATATCGTATTGCAGCGGTTTGCTTAATTCTACGAAATAGGCACTGTAGCCCGCCACGCGCACCAGGAGACCCTTGTACTTTTCGGGCTGTTGCAGGGCGTTTTCCAGCGTTTCGCGGCTGACGATGTTGAACTGACTGTGCATTCCCTTGCGTTCGAAGTAGACGTCCATCAAGGCGATCAGGTTGTCCCGCCCGACATCGCCGGCAACGCAAGTGGGAGTGAATTTCCAGTTCAACAAGGTGCCGTTTCCCGCCCGGACATGATCCAGCTTGGACACGGACTTTGCGATCGCGGTGGGTCCCTTGATATCGTGCGATCCGGCCTGGGTGTGCACCGGTCCGACGCAATCGGACACAGGTTCCATGGCTTTCCGGCCCTCGACCGAAGCCCACTGGACGAGCCCCAAGGCGACGTTGGCCGAGACGGAGTAAACCCCCGGCACGTATTTTCCACCACGGGCATTGGGGCGGTTTTCGACATGCTTGCAGTATGTGTCGGCCCCGAATTTGGCCAGTTCATCGGCATAGTCGTCGTCGTTGCCGTAGTGATGAACTTTGTTGCTGTTGACCAGGGCGTGGAGCGCTTCGGAGCCATTCCAGTTGTTTTCACAAGCCTCGAGCAGAGCGCGGCCGGATACCTTTTTTTCTTCAAACACCAGTTGCTTGATCGTCGCCAGTCCGTCGGCCACCGTACCGACTCCGACGGCCTGGGGTCCTGTGAAGTTGTAGACCGCGCCGCCCGCAGTGACATCCACGCCTCTTTCGATGCAATCGTCGATCAACAATGACAAATAGGGTAGCGGTTTTAACTGCTGGTGAACGAGGTCCATGATTTCGGTTCCGGCAATCATCTGGTCGACCCAATACTTCATCTGTTGGTCATAAGATGCCAGCACCTGCTCGAACGAGGTAAAATCGGCCAGGCTGCCAGTTTCCGGCCCCAGACGTTGGCCGATGCCGCCACAGCCGTTCCAGCGGGGGCAGTGGGCCCCGCATCCAATGCAGCGACCGTTGTTGATGGCGAGTTCTAAAACTTTGGCAATGCTGAAATAGGCCGAATCGTGCCAGCCATACTCTTTCCCGCCCGCATCGATCTCCACACAACCCACCACATGATAGTTGCGGGAATCTTCCAGGGTTCGACCGACGCGCAGAGAGGCGGGAATCGCGGCTTCATCGTTGAAGAGCTTGGGCTGCCCCGTTCCGATGCGGATCGTATTGATGGCCTTGATCTTGAACTCCCGCGGCGAATTCTTGTGCAGGCGGACGGCCACCCAGGGGACTGGCAGGCGCGTGTGCGCATGGGCGTCCAGAACCATATAACTCAGGTCGTTAGAGGCATCGTGGCCATCCTTGTCGACCCCGCCCACGGTCAGGCTGTCCCCTCCCATGCCACGGCCCGAATTGGGAATGACCGTCAACCGGTCCCGCAGTTTGGTCCACCAGAGGTCCTTGATAAACGCAATTTCGATCAGTTCCTGAATCCATTCTTTGCTCGCCTGGCCGCTGGCGATATCTTTCTGATAGAATGGGTACATGTACTGGTCGAAACGCCCAAAGGAAATCGAATGGCCATTGGACTCGATCAGGATAATCGTCGTCGCCATGAACCAAAGCTGCAACGCTTCCCAAAAGGTACGCGGGGGGTTTTCCGCAACCCAGTCACAGTTGGCGCCAATCTGCTCGAGTTCTTTTTTCCACTGCGTGTCTGTCTCACGTCCCGCCATCTGCCGCGCAAGATCCGCATACCGTCTAAGGTAAAGCCCGGCCGCATCGAGCGCGATTAGTTCTGCCTGGTAGAACTCGCGCTTTTTCAAGTTTTCCGGGAGCGTTGGATCTAACCGCAACAGCTTGCTTTCGACTTGCTTCTTCAACCCTTTGTACCCAAGCCTGAACAGTTTTTCGTAATTGGCCTGCAAGTGGCCCACGCCGCCGAACATATAGAGATTGAGCAAATAGAGACCGCGCCCCAGGTTGGTACCCTTTTTTTCATCCTCGGAAAGGCGTGAGGTGATGGCATCTTCCACTGTCTGGCCTTCCCAGAAGGCGTGCAGTGACTGTAATTTTTTTTCAGAATCTTTGGAGAGCAGGTAATTGTCGTGCAGTCGATTTTTCCATGGATGGTGTTTCATCTCATCCACTATCCAATTATAGGAAAATTCCGGAAAGATCGGGGCTGATTTCATGGGGGCCGCCATCTCACCCACAATCAGTTCATCTTTGTGAATGCGGATGTGCACGTTTTTGAGAACATGGCGCAAAACTTCAGCAACTTTTACCACCTGGGGCTTGTCTTTGTACTTTTGATAGGCTTCAGTCACCAGGCAGGCCCGTTCATGGTCAACCGTGAACTCCTTCTCGTTGGCAAACTTCCGAAACCGGTTGACCCGTGCAAACGGCGAGGGGTTCTCATTCCTTGCCGACTCGCCTACTGCCCAGACTTTATCGAAGGGTTCGAGGCCGACGGGTTTTGTTTCGCTCGTAATGGCAATTGCTTCCATTGTGTTCTCCTATGGCATAGAGGGGTTGTTTGATGGTGTAGTCTTATCCTGCTCAGGGCTTGCCCATCATGATATCCAGCGCCCGGGAAAACCACATGAACTCCTTTAGATTTCCTTCCACCTGGAGCTTTTTTTCGGTGAGCGCGGCCACGGAGGCCTCCTCGTTGCCTGAGGCCATCACCTTGAACGCGGTGTCGGCATCGCACCACACCATGGCCGCATCACAATCGTTGCGAATGCTGCCCGTCGATGAAATGTTGCCGTTGTTGAAAATGTACTGACGGCCTTTTTGGCCCTGTTGGGTCTTGATGGTGAACTTCAATCGTTTGTGGGCGATAAAACCCTTGAAGCGCGCATCCTTGCTAGCGGCTTTGACCAATTTTCTGTAAAGGATAAATAGCAGTAGTTTAAATTTCATATTCTCTCCCTCCGCCGGTTAAGATTGGTGTTTGCCTGCGACGACGACTAACCCGAGGCGTTGTTTTAACGCCGACATTTCCCGCTGGCTGCTTGCGATGATGCGTTCGATGATGCGCTCTTTGAGCGCGATGGGATCATTATGCAGGTAGTCTAGCAGATGGTTATTGATGCCGGCGACATAACCGTGCATGTGGGACCAGATCTGGACCATTTCACAGCGGATGTGCTCGTCCTTGACAGCGATGCCGTCTCCTATGCAGGCTATGATGCGGGCCATGAAAAAATCCGCGCATTTCAATGCCGTCGTCAACTCCTCCCTGGCAGACTGTTCCATGGGGGTTCCGACGTAGTCGTTATACTTGGGGACATGCCAGGTAAACATGAGGTTGTAGATGTTGGCGTTGCGGAGACTGAAATCGATATAGGCGCGAACTGTGGCCTTAAACTGGTCAATGGGCTGATTGGATCCCTTAACCGCTGTTTGGAAGCTTTCCAAGAGCGCTTCGAAGCCCCTGGTTAGCAAATAGAGATACAACTCATCCTTGTTGTGGAAGTAGTTGTAAATCGTTTTGGCGGCGATGCCGAGACGGTTGGCCAGCTTGCGCATGCTAAGCCCGTCGAATCCATCGGTTACGATGAGTTCAAGAGCCTGTTCCATTATATCTTTGCGCACGGATTCAATTTGTTCAGGACTGCGTTGTTCTTTTGGCATGAGAATCCTTGTAGGTTCATCGGTATTTTGTAGTAACACGTTTACAGTAACACCGTTACTTTTAAAGTCAACGAAAATTTTTCGTACTCAACAGCATGCGATGGAGTTACATTAGCTGAAGATAAGGGGAACGGATACAACAGTTTGGGCCAGCGGGGGAACTTAACAAAAATTTGCGGTTACGGCTCCGCGGCGGAAAAATAAAGGCACAAGCTTTGAAACCGGTAGGATCCACCCGGAAACCTCCCCGGGAGGGTCAGCCACTTTTCTATTGCCCTAACTCTCTGACTTGGTTAGAGTTATTTAAAAATCCAATAAGGGCAGGGGGCAAGCTGCGTATGGCGCTGACCAAGGCACACATTGTAGAGATGATCGCAGAGCATAACGGTTTTTCTAAGAAAAAATGCGTCGAGATCGTCGAAAGCCTGATTGAAATCATCAAGGGCACCTTAGCGGCCGGCGACGATGTGCTGGTCAGCGGGTTTGGCAAGTTTTGCGTAAAGAGCAAAGGGTCACGCCGCGGTCGCAATCCGGCCACCGGTTCTGATTTGATGCTGTCGGCCCGCAAGGTGGTAACGTTCAAATGTTCGGGCAAATTTAGAGATAAATTGAACCCGTAAAAGCTGAGATCTCTATGTCATGATGCGGTCGAGCACACAAAGGTGCCTATGAGGGGAAAGCCCTCCAGGCTGATGGCCGGATGTTCGCACGAATTTTAGGACGCGCCATGAGCAAAAGAGGGGCCATAAAGTTTACATAATATTCAAAAAGCCGCAAAAACCTATATAAGTCCAATTTTTCCAAAAACTTATAAAAGTTTACATAATGAACCTTATCAGACGTTGCAAAACGTTGAGTTGTAAACTAAAATGTGCCAGGTTGGATGAACATTTTCCCATAACTCGTAATACTGATGCGGAAGGCCATATTTTTGCTTGATTCTATCGCGATTGCAGCCTCGGCAGTATTTCCCCGGTTTAAGCATTTGCCGCTATAACTTGCACTTAAAGCGTATTGCCCACCCGGTAAATAAAGTTCGGTTTTCTCTGTTGGCCAGATGTCAGCCACCGGTATGGTGTTTAAAAAAATTCTTATTGGACATGCCGACCCTGCGACGCCCGAATCGCGCTTGATTATGACTATACCGGCCCCCTCTTTGGGCTTATGAAAATCCTTGGCCAGGGTGCGTCCGGACGGTACGGATGCAGCCTGGTCGGTCGGTATTTCATCCGTCAAAAAGCCCATTTTTGCCGCCAAACTTGTCTGCGATGGAGACGAATAGGCGCATGCAAAAATCGTTATCGCCAATATTGCGAATAATAGCAGTTTCATCACGCCGCCTTTTCATTTATTAATGTAGATGCTTCACGGTGTACGTCCCCGTGAACGCGGTGGTTCGACGACCTCTATTTCTTCAGCATTTAGTTTCTTGATAAGAAACTTTTTTAAGTAGACACTTTCGTCTCGTGATAGATATTTGCCGAACTTTAGCAAACCAATGCCGAAAGCTATAAGTAATGGCGGGATTATCACACCCATCCAAGCATCACCTTCAGGCAATGAACTTTTCAAAATGAATCCGGCAATAAGTACAATCCAAAAAACTCCACCAAAAAGAATGATAAAACCAAACCATATGAACATAAATGCTTTTACGAAGGGATGCATTCCAAATTTACCTTTAATAATCGTCCCTCCAGCATCTTGAGCTAAGTAACCATTGAATATAATCTGAAATGAATTTCTATACCGTATTAATTTCCTTATTTTTATAGAGGTTCTGGATACCTTTCCAGCAATTGGTTTGTTTCCAAACTGTGAAAATAAAGAGTTGTCAATCGATTCGCTTAGCCTCATATAACATTCGTTTAAAGTGAGTGGAGATCGTAAACTCAGTAATGCCTGCGATTTGCTTTTCATAATTGTATCTGTCGAACAATGCGTTTCAGCGGGCGCGTGCTCTTCGCGATCCGCTGAAAACGCAGGTTGGGAAGTTTTCAAGATCGAATTCAAATAGAGCCGTAAAATTAATTCTGGATGTAGATACGCCTTCCTTCCGGGATTAATTTCTTCAAATACCCATCAGTATTCCTGATTAGCTCAGAAATATCTACATCGAAAGTATCTGCGTTTGTTCTTTGAGCATAAAAAGCCCCATCAACGGCATTATGCTTAAAGTAAATCCAATATGTGTTTAGATCATTGCAGCTCTTGCAGCCAGCATAGATTATGCCAAAATACCTATGCCCGGCCATCCCATGATTACCAAGTATGTTAATCGGGCCGCTTTTTTCATGTTGATTTAGGTAATCAAAAGCTCTCGATGGAATTGGCACAATTGCCGGTAGATTGTGATTTTCTCCTGACCTATTATCTAAGTCAAATAGAGCGAAAGAGATCAACCCCTTTTCTATGAGCTTCTCTGAAGTGTTTTTAATATTGTAAGCAACTGAATTTGGATGAACAAATTCAACTTTGATTGAAGGATTGAGAATTAAATCTTTAATCTGATAATATGCCAAAACCAATCCAATAAAAACCAGTGGCAAAGAAACTATTGTAACGATCGATGACCATGCACCCAAAGATTCTCTATGGTGGAATACCCAGTTGCATATTCGATTTTTCATCTTTCAACTCCACCGTTCAGTCATGCCATCACCCAACGGTCCGGGTGTGCGGCGCCGGCGGTAAAAAGTCACATTCAACGAACAAGCGTCGCTCCCGGCGTCCGCCACAAGCCGGTTGTTATACGCATTGCATTAGTGGATAAGTAGAAAGCGAAGTTATAATTCATACTCTTTCTTCAATTGTTCAAGCAACTCTTTTTGCTGTGTCGAAGACAGTGTAAAAAAGATGCGTTTGAATTTTTCAGCCGCTTCCTGGGACCTATTTCCACGGTAATCGTGGAACCTTCTTGCCTGATCTACTTCAATTAGTTTTTGACTTAATAGGTAAATTTCATCGTGTTCTTCAACTTCATCGAATTGGGCAAGATTCAATGATTTTATTTCAGCCTTTGGTGTTACAAGCAATGCCTCATTAGCGCCAGAGCCATCGATATAAATGAAATATTTTCCAGTTTGCTTATGCCTGCATATTTCCAAGAATGCCCCCCCTGAATTGTTTGACGGTTCAAAAGGTATAACGGCGAACTGTGCGGCGCGCTTTTTGCGGCCGCACCAGTGAAAGGTTAAGGGTTTAGCAATTCTCCTAACGGAGCTATTTCAGATATCCTAATTTCTTTATAAAATCTGTCTATATCTTCCTTTTTCATCTTTCCAATAGGAAATTCTTTAGCAACTTTGTTTTCAAAAGAGGATACCAAGGAGACCCGATGCTCGAGTAGCTGTAAAGATAATTCACAATCTCTTTTTGTTACAATCTCACTCGGTGCGAAAAACTCACCATTATTGCCAACATCACAATACAAGGATTGCATTTTTACATATTCTTGTGATTCAGCGTACTTTATATCTTCTTCTGTATTTACTAATTCTGATAGGGGGTCATCAATGAATCGCCTTAAACCCTCAAGAACCAGTAAATGCCTGGTTTTATTTTTGTGGTCCTTAAATCTCTTCCAGAATCTTTTCCAGTCAAGTGATCCATGAATAGCACTTATAGTTGATGTCACTATTATACCATATTTTCCAAGCTCTTCTGTGGCGATCTGAATTATGAAAAAGCACCTCGCCCATTTTTCAGCCTCGAAAAGGACTTTTGAATCTTCAAGTAGTTCGAGTGCATTCTTTAGTGCTTTCTCTCGGCCTGCGAACAATTTTTCTGGGGAAAAGTTGCGCATTTCTCCCACCCCTTAACATTAAGGATCACCGCATTGCGGATAAGCACTGTAAAGCCTTAAAGCCCCAATTAGGTGTCTCATTTATATCTTAACGCCAATTTAACAGGTTTTCTTTAGTAAGCTATCATATCTCACCGAAAAAGCAAGATAATACAACATCTCTAACAGATGATTAACTGTCTCACTATTTTTGCGATATAACGGATTTGCCCCCGATTTGGGTTGCTCTACGTATTTTACGGATAATCTCTAACCATGAAAAGGAGGTAATCATGATTCAGGAATTTAAGTCGTATTTATTGTCCAAAAAGTTCGTTCACCCAAAAAAACTACATACTATATTCAATGGGTTGGGCAGTTATTCAGGTTCTACGGGTTGAGTCCGGAAAACGAACTTACCCATGAACAGATCGGGGATTTTCTTTCTCATTTATCCAGAAGCTGTCAGCAATGGCAGGTCGTTCAAGCCAGCGAGGCCATCCAGGTATATTTCTTTTTCCGCCGGCGGAAACTTCTTGAAGCCAAACCAGGGGGCCCTTCGTCAAATGATCTCTGGCGGCTGCATGCTGATGATTTGGTAAGAGTCATTCGGCTCAAACATCTTTCCATCAAAACCGAAAGAACCTACTTATCCTGGCTTCGGGGCTTTTATCGCTTCGTCGGCGGCAAAGTGCCAAGCGATTTGAAGAGCACGGACGTCAAAGATTTTTTGACCTATCTTGCGGCTGAGCGCCGAGTCTCAGCTTCCACTCAAAATCAAGCTTTTAATGCGCTGCTGTTTTTCTATCGCCATGTCCTCGGCCAACAGATCAGTGATTTGGACGACACCTTGCGGGCTCGTCGGAAGTTACGTCTGCCGGTGGTCTTATCCAAACCTGAAGTCCAATCCATCTTCAATAATTTGGAAGGGGCCAACCTGCTGATGGCCCGAATCATTTACGGCGGTGGTCTTCGGCTTCAGGAATGTCTCGATTTGCGTGTAAAGGATATCGATTTTAGCCGAAGGCGCCTGATGATCGTTCAGGGAAAAGGGGGCAAGGACCGGGTAACGCTTTTGCCGCAGTCGGTTTGTTCCGACCTTCACAACCATCTTCAATGGGTCTGGAAGTTATTCGTTCAGGACAACAAGAACGGAATTGCCGGCGTTTACTTGCCCTATGCCCTGCAACGGAAATTTCCAAATGCAGGACGCGATTGGCAATGGCAATGGATTTTCCCATCCAGTACGCTATCAATGGATCCCCGAACGAAAATCGTCCGTCGCCACCATATCTACCCGGATGTTCTTCAACGTCATATAAAAAGAGCCGCTTCCAGGGCTCGTATCTCCAAAAGAGTGACCGTCCACACGCTTCGCCACAGCTTTGCCACCCACCTGCTTGAAAGCGGTACGGATATCAGAACCATACAAGAACTCATGGGCCACAAGGATTTAAAGACCACTATGATGTATACCCATGTGGCTTCAGTTAACTTCGAAGGTGTAAAGAGCCCGCTTGATTGAGCTCAACGCCAAGGGCGTTAGCCCGGGGGAAATGGGCATTGTGTTTGGCGCGGATTGTCTTTAACAAAGGCTTTTGCTGTTAAAGACGCACCGGCCACCATTGTTTCGCACCTGGTGCTGATTAGAATTTGGTTTCAAGGACGAACTTTACAGCTGGCGTTCCCTTCGTTCAGATTCATGAGGTGCACTATGTGCGGTCGCTTCGTCGGATTCAGAAGCATCGAACAGCTCAAGCCTTATTTCCCCATCGATGAAGCCACCTGCGAGGCCTCAGCCAACTATAACGTGGCCCCCACCCAGGAGATCCTCGCCATCACGAGGACGGACGGTAAGAACGTTTTGAGCCTGTTTCACTGGGGCCTTGTGCCCTTCTGGGCCAAGGATACTAAGATAGGTTACATGATGATCAATGCCCGGGCCGAGACCGTGGCCACCAAACCAAGTTTCCGGGAGGCCTTCAAAAAGCGGCGCTGCCTGATCCTGGCCGATGGCTTTTACGAATGGAAGGGGGAAAAGGGTGAAAAGCAGCCCATGTTCATCACCCTGCCGGATCAGGCGCCGTTGGCATTCGCGGGGCTTTGGGAAACCTGGCACAGCAAGGAAGCGCCAGATGAGCCCTATCGATCCTGTACGATCATCACCCGGGAGGCTGCCGGGGTCATGAAAGAACTGCACCACCGGATGCCGGTGATCCTGGCCACGGACGCCTACGCCTCTTGGCTGGACCCTGACAATGGGGTACAGGAACCGCTCACCGAGATGCTGCAGAAAAAGGCTTTGATAGACCTGGTGTACTACCCGGTCACCAAGCAGGTGAACTCGGTCCGCCACAACGAGCCGGCCAACATCCAAAGGGTTCTAACCCAATTTGAATTATAAGGTAAAGGGGCGGTATCTTTTGAGATGATAAGCGGGATAATCAGCCGCCCGTTCTTTTCAGGCGCCGGTACTCCCAGGGGGCAACGGCATTTGGGTCGGACCACAGCCCTGCCCTCTTCTGCCTGGCTTCAATCTCAAAGTCGGAAAGCTTCTCATCAGATGAGTATTTCTTGAAGTGCCAGGCAAACCCGGCCTTGAGCAACTCCTCGTTGAGGCATTTGGAGTCGATATAGACCCAGGCCACGCTGCGGCCATAACGATCCTTGGTAACTGTTTCAACCTTTACCGTTTGCCCGAAGACCAAGCTTGAAGTGAATTGTTTGGCTTTACTCCCGAATGCCTGATGCCTTTCCGGGCAATCAATGCCGTAAAGGCGGATTTTGATTTGGGTGGTGCCCTGCAGAACGGTGACGGTATCTCCGTCAGCGACGCTGTTAATTGCCACTGATATAGAGCCATTTCATATTCACCGAAATAGAGCCACTTGATGTTCACCGAAATGAGGCCACTTCATAGTCACCGAAATAGAGCCATCCTATTTT